>Ga0210401_10000350_pt1 | contig 56998 bp, 45 predicted proteins | sample IncBWH32MmetaG_FD_150866 | JGI IMG/M metagenome (GOLD analysis project Ga0210401, IMG submission 150866) | Forest soil microbial communities from Barre Woods Harvard Forest LTER site, Petersham, Massachusetts, United States - Inc-BW-H-32-M | ecosystem: Environmental > Terrestrial > Soil >...
GACCCAGCCTTCCCTGCACGATTGGTTTACGGCGTATACGTGCTCTCCTCGGCGTGCCGGGCTTTTTTAGCCACCGTCGCCTGCCCGGCCAAAGACCTTGCAAGCTTGATCCCAGCGTCGGGGGATCGGGACCACACGATTTTGCCGTCCGCTTCGACCGTGCTCGTCAGTCACAGCCTCAGCGTCCATCGCCTCCCGCCTCAACGTCCGTGACGACGCGTCCGCCCCTCTTGGCCGAGCCGGGATGGCGCATAACAAATCATATTATTCCGAAAATCGGAAGAAGGATATTTTCGCGCGAACGGCTTGACTTTAGACGAAGACGCTTCTGATAAACCGAACTGATTTGCCCGTCGGGCATGCCTCCGAAGCCGGTATCGCTTCGGCGCAAGGCCGTGATCCCATAAATCTGCCAAGCGGAAAGATTGCCAAAGTCCGCTTTACACCGATAGCGACCAAATTCCGTGGCACAGCGAAATGACGCGATGGGCCAAGAAGCGGACCCACCGTGAGTGGCCGCTACAAAGTTAATCGGCCAGCTCTGCTTCCTGAGCGTCCCCGTGCCTTTCGCCGCTGTCGGAGCGCCGAGCTGCTCGGTACCGGCCAGGCGATACTCCGTGATATCGATTGAACAGCTTCGAAAACGCCGCCGCTGTCTCATAACCGACCCGGCTGGCAATCCGTGCAATGGGCTCATCGCTGGTTTCCAGCAGGAACGCCGCTTCCGCCATCCGACGTTCGATGACGTAACGATGCATGGACTGGCCGACGAGCTTGGTAAAGCGCGCCGAAAATACCGAGCGGCCAAGCCCCACGCGCTGGCCAAGGTCGCTCAGGGTCCAGGGCTGCTCCGGGTTCTCGTGAATCAGCTTGAGCGCCGGTCCGATATGTGGGTCGGATATGGCCCCGAGCCAGCCGCCTTGTCCGGGACTGAGAGATGCGATCCAGCTTCGGAGCACCTCGACAAAGAGCACTTCCGTCAATCGTGAAAGCGCGACGCGTTGACCAGGACGTTCGGTCGCGCACTCGCTAATCAAGCGGCGCAGGATTGCTTCAAGCCAACCGCTGTCCGCCGTCGGCTTCAGCAAGAGCACGGGCGGAAGTAACTCCATCACGCTGCCAAACAGCGGCCGCGACACCGTGAAATTGCCGCAGAGCATGGTCGTGAGCGGCTTTGCACGGCCGCCGTGACGAACGAAGCCAAGACGCGGCGACGATCGATCAATATCCATAATCCGCAAAGGCTCGGCCCGGCGATCCGAATAAAACACATGGGGCTCTCCGCGCGTGATGACGACAAAGTCGCCCCCAGTCATCTGGATTTCCTGCTCCTGTCCGACCGCAAGGGTCGCTGAGCCCTGGCTGAGATAGTGAAACAGAGCGTAGGGACGCGCCGGCAACTCAAGACGCCAGGGATGGCCCAGCTCGAAGTGAAAGAGCAGCGTCCCGCTGAGACGTATGCGATCGAGCACTTGGGCGAGTATGTCCATGCCGCCGACATTAGGCCGGTGGACGATCGAACACAACATCCGGACGATTGATCTCTATCGTCCGGAAGGTCCGCGGAATAGGTCATGGCGCGGCGGGCCGACGATGAGCGGCAACCGTTTCGCGAACAGCAGATGGAAGCACAGCGACCTCTCTGGAAACACCTCCGTCGGCTTTGGCCGGGAGCTATCCGAACTGGGCTTCGGTGCATTCGTCAATCGCAAACTGGTCAACGTGGCGCCGGCCGGGTCACCTCTGTCGGGCCCAATCGCAAGCTGACCCACTTCCTAAGCGTTGGCGAATTCCATTCGAGGAGAAATTGAGAATGATTGAAGCGAACAAGCGTGAATTTCTAGCGGCCGCCGTCTCCAGTGTCCTTGTTTCGATGACGGGGGCCGGCGATGCGGTCGCCGAGACTGCAACCGGACCAGCAAACGTCACATCCAGGCCGATCACGCTGGATCACATCAGGATAACGTGCCGACGATCGTTCGAACAGGTGCGTGCGGCCCTCCAAACCGATCTGCCAAAGTTCGACCCGGGCATGTTGGATGCGTTGGCCGCCGGAGACGAAGCGAAGGTTAAGGAATATGAGAAGGGGGCAGCCCTCTTCAATTTCCTCGAGCGTCACCCTGGTGACCTGCTCGCAATAGCCGGGCGAAAGCGGAAAGCTCTTCAGTATGAAATCGGCAACGCCCACACGGCGACGAAGATGACGCGATTTGATTTGCGCGCCGCGCTTTACGTACCGTTGAGGGTCGTCTTGTTCGAGACCGAAAGCGGAGAGACGGTTTTCGAGTACGATCGACCTTCGTCGCTCGTCGGACAGTTTGGCGATCCCCGGGTAACGGAAGTCGGCTTGCATCTTGATCGCGAGCTGGAGAGCGTTCTTCTCAAAGCCGCTGGCTAAAACCTAGCTCGGATATAGTTGGCTTCGTTATCTTCAGGGCCGTGCACTTTCAAAGTGTGCGGTCCCGATATTTTTGCTCGACTTGAACGCAAGCCACCTGCCAACCCTTTGGAGTCAAAGGGCGCTCAAAGCGTTCGCCGTCATCACCCCGCGATTGAACAGACCATCACGTCAAGACTTTTTGAACGTATCAGATGTTTTCCAAGAATTCCGAAGGTAAACCCTGATTTTAAGAGGCGATTAGCACGGGCGGAAGTAGCTCGAGCACGCTGCCAAACAGCGGCCGTGACACTGTGAAATTGCCGCAGATCAAGGTCGAGAGCAGCTTTGCACGGCTGCCGTAACGAACGACGCCAAACCGCGACGACGCTCGATCGATATCCATAATCCGCAAGGGCTTGGCCCGACGATCCGAATAAAACACATGGGGCTCGCCGCGTGTGATCACGACAAAATCGCCTTCAGCCATCTGGATTTCCTGTTCCTGTCCGAGCGCGAGGGTCGCCGAGCCCTGGCTGACGTAGTGAAATAGAGCGTAGGGGCGCGCCGGAAACTCAAGGTGCCAGGGGTGGCCGAGCTCGAAGTGAAAGAGCAGCGTCCCGTCGAGACGAACCCGATCGAGCACTTGAGCGAGTTTATCCATGCCGCCGAGCTTAGACCGGTGGACGATCGGACACAACATCTGGACGATTGATCTCTATCGTCCGGAAGGTCCGCGGAATAGGTCATGGCGCAGCGGGCCGACGTTACGAGCGGCAACCATTTCGCCAGTAGCAGATGGAAGAACCGCGACCTCACTGGAAACGCCTGTTCATTCCACCGGACTGTGTTCCGTCCGACATGCCAACAGGAAAAATCAATGCTAAATATCCTTCTCTCACTCGCCACCGTGCTTCTGGCCGGAACGACATTGGCCGGCTCCGTCCGTTCCGCCGAATTACCCAAGGGAGCGGTCCACAACATCGTGCTCGTGCACGGCGCTTTCGTGGACCAGACGAGCTGGCAGCCCGTTGCCGATATTCTCACAAAGAAAGGCTACAACGTCACGCTCGTCGAGAACCCGCTCACCTCCCTTGCTGCTGACGTTGATGCCACCAAACAAGCTCTCGCGAAGCAGGACGGCAAAACCGTTCTCGTCGGCCATTCCTGGGGTGGCGTGGTCATCACGGAAGCCGGTAACGATCCGAAGGTGTCGGCGCTGGTCTACGTCTCCGCCTTCGCGCCCGACGTGGGACAATCTCTGGCGACCCTCGCCAAGAGCGGTCCGGCGACCGAAGGTGCCGCAGCGATTCATCCCGACGACAAAGGCAACCTCTACATCGATCCCAAAGTGTTTCCGTCAGCCGTCGCGGCTGACCTTCCTCCCGAAATCGCTGAGCACCTGGCCAACTCGCAGCTTCCATTGAGCCACGTTGCGTTCGAGGCCCCCGTCGACGTGGCCGCCTGGCGCGACAAGCCGACGTTTTACGTGATCAGCACCAAGGACAAGGTCATCGCACCCGAGGCCCAAAAGCTTTTCGCAGCCAGGATGAAAGCACAGACGACGGAAGTCGCCGGCAGTCATGCTTCGCTCGTCGTTCATGCCGATGTGGTCGCGGCGGTGATCGAAAAGGCCACACTCGCGAAGTGACGGTACCGCTCCCGGCGCGTTCGTGCCGGGAGCGCTCACGCCGAGAGAATGCAGATACATCGGCGCGGAAGGTCTCGGCCGCTCTGCTGCACTGGTCTCCCCACTCGATTATTTCATGCCAAGCATCCGGAGGATGAGATGACTCAACTCGACATCGCTAGAAAAGAAATCGCCACGCTCGAAACGGCGCCGACCCGTTACGTCGAAGGCCACGGCATCCGCTTTGCCTATCGCCGCCTCGGCCCGCCAACCGGAACGCCGTTGGTTCTCTTGCAGCACTTCTCGGGCAACATCGATGGATGGGATCCCGCCGTCGTCAACGCTCTCGCCACCGATCGCCCAGTCATCGCGTTTGACAACGCCGGTGTTGGTCGCTCGACCGGCAAAACGCCTGACAATGTCGCAGCGATGGCGAAAGATGCAGTCGCCTTCATCGATCTGCTCGGCTTCTCTGAAGTCGATCTGCTGGGCTTTTCTCTTGGCGGCTGCGTCGCTCAGCAGATCGCCGCCGAGCACGGACGGCTGGTCCGTAGGCTCATTCTCGTCGGCACCGCGCCGAAAGGCGGAGAGGAACATCTGTTGGCGGTGCTGCAGGACGCGTTTTCCCAAACCGATGCGCCGGATCCCCGCCTGCCGCTGTTCTTCACGGCGTCGCCCGCCAGCCGCTCGTCCGGCCTGGCCTTCTTGAATCGGACGAAGCTGCGTCAGTACGATCGGGACACTGACAACGGCAAAGCGGTCACCGATCCGCAAGCCAAGGCTCTGATCACCTGGTGCGCCACACCCGATCCCGAGCACGCCATTCTACACGGCATCCGCCAGCCGGCTCTCGTGGTGAGCGGCAGCCACGACACCATGCTGCCCGCGAACAACGCCTACGTCATGTTCAAGGAGCTTAGCAACGCTCAGCTGATCCTCTATCCCGATTCAGGGCACGGCGCGCTGTTTCAATACCACGAGATGTTCGTCAGCCACGTCCGGACCTTCCTGGAAGCACAGCAAGCGGCTGCATGATCCCGGCGCGTTCCGACGCGATGAGACGCATTCTATCAATGAGAGTTGTTACGGAGGACTAAATGTCAATCGCTAAAGTCGAGGTGGAACGCTTCAGCCTCACGAGCTCAAAATCATTCGACGCTATCGTGGCCGCCTTCAAGTCGGCGGTCGGGCAGCCTGACATGGTCGAATTTTTCAAGCAGACGAGGGCGACAAGTTCCTTCCCGGACCTGGAGCGCGTCGTACGAAGCGGCCTCGGCCGAACGGACCTCATGCTCTTCGCGGAATTCGACCTGGGCGACATTCTGCGTCGTGAAAGCGGATCCGAGACGCCCAAGATCATGCGGTTTGTGGTCGGCAATCCACTCATCATGAAGGAAATGGTCAGGCACGTTCGCGATGCCGGATCCTACGCTCCAGTCACGGTTCTCATCGATGAGCGTCCTGATGGCGTGCACGTCTCGTACGACAAGATGGAGAGTTATCTGCTGCAATATGGCAGCTCGGAAGCCCTTGCCGTCGCCCGAGCTCTCGACACGAAAATCACAACCTTGCTAAGCGAATGCGCAAGCTGAAACGTCCTGGTGACATCTTTGGCCGATGCACGTGGATTAACTCATGCCAATCCCGGAACGCGGCGGGCGTTGTCATGACGCGGGCCAGACGTTGGAAGGGAAATTCCCGCATGTACAAGATGCTTCTTGTGATGATCGCTGCCTTGGCTCTTGCCACCGGGGCTGTCGCATCTGCTACCGGCGCCAGGAAAGAGCCGTTGGGGCAGAAGTCCCACGTCCTGGCTCCTAAATCCTCCGTCCCGCCCGCTCCCAATAGGGATCACGCAGACGGCGCTTGAAGATCTTGCCGGAATCTTCGCGCGGCAGGTTTTGCGCAATTTCGATGTGTTTCGGCACTTTGTAGTCGGCCAGCGAGGCCCTCAGCCGCCTGCGGATGTCGGCGACGTCGAGAGCTACGCCAGCCTGCGGTTCCACCACCGCCAGCAGCGCTTCGCCGAATTCCGCATCGGATGGCCAAGCTCGAAATGAAACAGCAGCGTCCCGCCGAGACGAACGCGATCAAGTACCTGGGCGAGGATGTCCATGCCGTCGAGATTAGCCCGGTGGACGATCGGACACAACATGCGGACGATTGATCCCTATCGTCCGGAATGCTCGCGGATTAGGTCAAGTCGCAGCGGGCCGACGTTACGTGCGGCTACCATTTCGCCAACGGCAGATGGAAGAACCGCGACCTTGCTGGAAACGCCTGTCCATTCCCCGGACTGTGTTTGTCCGACATGCCTACAGGAACAATCAATGCGAAATATCCTCCTCTCAGCCGCAACTGCACTCCTGGCCGGAACGACATTGGTCGGCTCCGTCCATTCCGCCGAACTGCCCAAGGGGGCAGCCCACAACATCGTGCTCGTGCACGGCGCTTTCGTGGACCAGACGAGTTGGCAACCCGTTGCCGATATTCTCACGAAAAAAGGCTACAACGTCACGCTCGTCGAGAATCCGCTCACTTCGCTCGCCGCCGACGTCGACGCCACCAAGCAGGCGCTCGCGAAGCAGGACGGCAAGACCGTTCTGGTCGGCCACTCATGGGGCGGCGTGGTGATCACGCAGGCGGGCGACGATCCCAAGGTTTCAGCGCTGGTCTATGTCTCCGCCTTCGCGCCGGAGGTCGGTGAATCCCTGGCGTCGCTGGCCAAAGCCGGCCCGCCGACCGAAGGCGGCAGTGCGATCCATCCCGACGCAAAGGGCAATCTGTATATCGACCCCAAGGTGTTTCCGTCGGCCGTCGCGGCTGATCTTCCTCCGGAAATCGCCGCGCACCTGGCCAACTCGCAGCTTCCGTTGAATCACGTTGCGTTCGAAGCCCCGGTCGACGTTGCGGCCTGGCACGACAAGCCGACGTTCTATGTCATCAGTACGAAGGACAAAGTCCTTGCGCCCGCGGCGCAGAAGTCGTTCGCAGCCAGGATGAAGGCGCAGACGACGGAAGTCGCCGGCAGCCACGCTTCGCTCGTCGTTCATGCCGATGCAGTCGCCGCGGTGATTGAAAAGGCCACACTCGCAAAGTGACGGTACCGCTCCCGGCGCGTTCGTGCCGGGAGCGCTCACGCTCGCTCAGCGGTCGCTGCGCCTCATCGGCCTCCCCCATTCGATTATTCAGGCCAAGCATCCGGAGGATGACATGACTCAACCCGACATCGCGGCCCAGAACGTGTGGACGATTAGTCTACTCCGCCACGCCTTTTGCCGTTTCGGAATGTGTAGTTGCCAGTGCAATAAAGTACGTGCGCCGCCCATGATGCGTCCATCACAGAGTACGAGCACTCCGGTTACGCGGCTTCTTTTTCCGTCGCGCATATCAATGGCGATCGAATAGAGGCCGTTCGCGATGTTTGTCTCCGCTGGCATAGAATCTCGCCCGTTTGGAGTTTGTTCCTGGTGCAATCAGGCGTCCGGCCCGTGATGAAGCGCTCCAAGATCGACCAGGTAGACGATCTTCACATCCTCATAGAACTCGACGGTTGCGCCTTCGTTGTACGCGGCCCTTTCATCGGCACGCGCAAGGCGCACCTTCACGATAGGAGGAAATTCGAGGCCGTGACGTCCCTTCGTCAGCAATTGTTCCCAATGATATTGCGTCCAGCCCTGGCAAATTTCGTCGGCCTCGCTGTGCCATTTTGCTTGAAGGACGGCCGTCGGCGTCCCATCAATCTCGATAGTGAATGTCGATATGGAATAGGTCATGTGATGACACGCTCGGAGACGCGCCAAAATTTAGAATAGGTAGCGCCACCTTCAGACGCTCTGTATCTCGCGTGGCCTTCATTGCGGCGGTCGAGTGCTGTCCACGGCAATTGCTGAACTGGGAGGCACCGCGTACCAGCCATGTCGTGGCGCTCAGGGTTTCGGTATGGCGCGGACCGATACATCCACGTGCAGTCCGGTCGGATCCTCCGCATTGCCCATGAAGCCACCCGATATCGGCAATGCCTGGCCTGCCTCCCGGGCTACGCCGACGCGAATGAGGTTCGCGCCGGCAACCAGACCGTTGGTCGGGTCGTATTCGACCCAACCCGCGCCGGGCAGATAGACGCTGCACCAGGCGTGCGTGCTGCCGCCGCCTTGGGTCGTGCCAGAGGAGTCGTCGTACAGATAGCCGGTGACAAAACGGGTGGCAAAGCCAAAGCTGCGCAGCGCTTCCATCATCAGCACCGCAAAGTCGCGGCAGGTGCCCGAACCGAGCGCCAGCGTCTCGGCGGCTGTCTGCGTGCCCTCCTCGTAGCGCGCGTTGTAGCGAAACTCCCGCTTGATCGCTTGCGTCATCGCTTCCAGCACCTTCAGGGTGTGCTTGCTGTCCACCTCGGACACGACGCGGCGGGCCCAGGCGTCGACCTTGCGGTCGGGGTCCGGCATCTGGCGTTCGGCCAGGCGCGCAAGATCGGGAATCTCGTGAGCGCCGTAGGAAAATGGAAACGATTCGGCGGTTTCGTCGAGGCTGTAGACCGGCAGCGGCTGCCCATCGGGGTGATGCGTCATGTCGAGCGTCGATACGATGCTGAGCCGCTTGGTCTTGAGTGCCTTGGGCCATTCGAGGTAGCAGATGGAATTGTTGAAAACGTCATGCTTCCAATAGACGCCGGTCGGCTCCGGTTCGACCGCGAGGGTCGCGCTGTGCAGGCGCAGATCGTGGCTTTCATCGGGCCGGACCATCAATTTGTGGCGCAGCAGGCCTACCGGATTGCGGTAGATGTATTCGGTCGTATGCACGATACTGATCTGCGCCATGTGAGCCTCACTCGACTGGATTGATCTAGTCTATACCAAAACGGGCTCGATTTACCGGCGCAAGAAGCTCCCCCGGTAGCCGGTAGTGGCCGGCTTTTTGTTTAACGCGTAGTCATTCCTATTGAAGGTATTGATGAACTTCGATCTCGCCCTCGTCCTGCTCATGCTCGCGGCCGCTATTGCGATGTTCGTCGTCAATCGGCCCCGCATGGACGCGGTCGCGCTGCTCGTGATGGTGGCGATGCCCTTCACCGGCGTGATTACCATGAACGAGGCGCTGGCGGGGTTTGCCGATTCATCCATCATCCTCATCGCCGCGCTGTTCGTGATCGGCGAAGGCCTCGTGATGACGGGGGTTGCGCGACGGCTCGGCGACTGGCTCGACGCAAAGGCCGGCGGGAGCGAGAGTCGACTTTTGGTTCTGCTGATGGCGGCGGTTGGCGGCCTCGGTTCTCTGATGAGCTCAACCGCGGTGGTCGCCATTTTCATCCCGGTGGTGCTGCGCATCTCGCAAAATCGGGGCACCGCGCCAAGCCGGCTGATGATGCCGCTGAGTTTCGCCGCGCTGATCAGTGGAATGCTCACCCTGGTGGCGACGGCGCCCAATCTGGTCGTCAACGCCGAACTGATCCGGCAGGGCGCGCGGGGATTCGGCTTTTTCAGCTTTACCCCCTTCGGGCTACCCCTGCTCGCACTTGGCATCGTCTACATGCTTATCGCGCGCCGCCTGCTGGCCCCCGGGAGCGGCCCGGCCGCCGCGGCGGACCGGCGCCCCGGCCTTCAGCGCTGGATCGAGCAGTACCGCCTTGCTGATCGCGAGAAGCGCGGCCGCATCGGCATCGGCTCGGCGCTGGTCGGAAAGCGCCTCGACGAATTGCCGTTGCGTTCGGCGGACGTGAACCTTCTCGCCATCGAGCGCGACGCGGGGCTTGCGGCCAGGGTGCTCCGCCCGACTCCGCAGACGGAATTGCAGGCGGGCGATGTCCTGCTCGCCGATGTGCACGCTTCCGCCAAGGGCATCAACGAGCTGTGGGATTCCCTCAAGCTCGAGCCGCTGCCGCTCGGCGAGATCGGAAGCTATTTCGCTGACCGTTCCCAGGAGATCGGCACGGCGGAGGTCATCCTGCCGGCCGAATCCGCGCTGATCGGCCAGACGGTGCGCGAAGCCCGGATGCGCTCCGAATATGATCTCACCGTGATCGGGTTGCGCCACGGCAGCAACGTGGCGGTGGACGATCTGCTCAACGAACGGCTGAAGCTCGGGGACACTCTGTTGTTGATCGGCTTCTGGTCCGACATTCGTGAACTCCAATCCGACGTGAACGACGTCGTCGTCCTGAACATGCCGGCCGAGCTGGAGGAAGTTCTTCCGGCAGCGCAGCGGGCGCCGCACGCGCTGGCCGTGCTCGCCCTGGTGGTCGCGCTGATGATCAGCGGCCTAGTACCGAACGTCCAGGCTGCGCTGATCGGTTGCCTGCTGATGGGGCTTCTGGGCTGCGTCGATTTCAACAGCGCCTATCGCTCCATCAATTGGAAAAGCCTGATCCTGATCGTCGGCATGCTGCCGTTCTCGCTGGCGTTGCAGCGGACGGGAGGGGTCGACCTCGCTGCCGACGCCGTGCTCGGCGCGGTTGGCGGCGCGGCGCCGCGCCTTGTGCTCGCGACCTTGTTCGTCATCACCGCGGGGCTCGGCCTGTTCATCTCAAATACGGCCACGGCCGTGCTGATGGCGCCGGTGGCGCTGGCCATCGCCAAAGATCTGGGAGCCTCGCCCTATCCGTTTGCGATGACCGTCGCGCTCGCCGCATCCACGGCTTTCATGACACCTATTTCCTCGCCGGTGAACACGCTAGTGGTAGGACCCGGGCAATACAGTTTCGGCGATTTTGTGAAGGTGGGCACGCCCTTCGCCATCATCGTGGCGATCGTGAGCGTGCTGTTGGTCCCGGTTTTCATGCCATTCAGATAGACAGCACGACGCTCCACGCAGGCGCGCGGCCCCACTATGCCGCCGAGAGCGGAAGTCCACGTCCAGGCCTCAAATCCTCCGCCCCGCCCGCTCCCAATAGGGATCGCGCAGGCGGCGCTTGAATATCTTGCCGGAATCTTCGCGCGGCAGGTTTTGCGCGATTTCGATGTGTTTCGGCACTTTGTAGTCGGCTAGCGACGCCTTCAGCCGCCAGCGGATGTCGGCGACGTCGAGAGCTACGCCAGCCTGCGGTTCCACCACCGCCAGCAGCGCCTCGCCAAATTCCGCATCGGGGATGCCGAACACGGCGCAATCGTGCACGCCGGGAACGGCATGCAGCACCGCCTCGATCTCGGCCGGGTAGATATTGACGCCGCCGGAAATCACCATGTCGCGCTTGCGGTCGCAGAGGAAGACATAGCCGTCGGGGTCGATATAGCCGACGTCGCCCGACGTAATGAAACCGTCGCGCTCGACCTCGGCGCGCTTGTCCGGCTTGTTGTGGTAGGTGAAGTCGGGCGTATCCGATGTCCGCGAATAGATTTCGCCGATCTCGCCCTGAGGCAGTACCTCGCCGTGATCGCCGAGAAAACGCAGCTCGACGCCATCGAGGATTTTGCCGACCGTGCCGGGCCGCTTCAACGAATCGGCGGCGGTCGCGTAAGTCAGCGCGCTGGCTTCGGTCGAGCCGTAATATTCCGAGATCACCGGTCCCCACCAGTCGAGCATGGCGCGCTTGACGTCAGCGGGACATGGCGCGGCGGCATGAACGACATGGCGCAGCGAGGAGATGTCGTATTTCTCCCGGACGGATTGCGGCAACTTCATCAGTCGCACGAACATGGTCGGCACCATGAAGAGCGTGTCGATCTTCTCGGCCTCAACCAGCCGCAGGAATTCCTCGGCATCGAACCGTGGCATCAGCACCAGCGCGCCGCCGAGACGGCCGGCGCGAAGTCCGAATGAATTTGGTGCTGAATGGTAGAGCGGTCCAGGCAATAGCGCTCTGACGCCCGGCTTGAGACCATAGATCAGCGCACGCAGACGCTCCGCCGAGATGACCTGTTCGGGTGTCGGCGCAGATCGGCGCACGCCCTTGGGATTGCCCGTCGTGCCCGAGGTGTAGATCATGTTCTGCGGTTGCGGCACCTGCGGACCGTCATACGGCGCTTGATCGGCGAGCCAGGCGTCGAAATCGACCGCGAAATCGGGCTTTTCCAGGAGGTCGCGATCGATCGGGTAGGTCCTGAGGATTTCCGGCGGCGTCGGAACGCTGAGCACCGTGATGTCAGGCGGGATCGCACCGCGAAGCTGGTGCAGCAGGTCGGGATGGCCGACCAGCACCGCGGTGCCGGAGTCGCGCAGGATGTAATTGATCTCCTCCGGCTTGAAATGCCAGTTCACCGGCACGCCATAGGCGCCGAGCCGCATCGCCGCATAGGCGGCCTCGATGAAAGCGACATCGTTGCGCATGAGTATGCAGACGCTGTCGCCCTGCTTCACGCCGAGACGGTGCAAGCCGCCGGCGATGCGCGCGGCGCGACCAGTGACCTCAGCGTGATCGCGACGGCGATCGCCGGAGATGATGCCGAGATAGACGGACGTTTCCATGTTTTTTCTTTTCGTTATTGCTAGTCCCTCATGGTGAGGAGGCGCGGAGCGCCGTCTCGAACCGTGAGGCCGTGCCCCGTCCCTCGTGACGCCGCGGAGCCTGTCATCGGGCCGCGCTCCGCGCGGACCCGTTGGCGGCTCCTCGGGAGGAGGTCGCCACTATCCCGCCTCCACAAACCTCGGCGCACGCTTGTCGATATTGGCGCGGACCGACTCCAGTTGGTTCGGGCTGCCGATCAGCTTCTGTTGCTCGACGGATTCGGCAAGCAGCGCAGGTCCCGGATCGACGGACAGCTGGTTGAGCAACCGCTTCGCCGCGCGGATCGCATCCGGGCTTTTGCCCGCAATGTCGCGCGCCATTTCGAGCGCCACCGCACGCGGATCATCGCAGACCCGCGTCGCGAGCCCATAGGACAGCGCTTCCTGCGCCGAAAAAATCCGTCCCGTATAGGTCAGCTCGCGCAAGATATCGTCGCGCACCAGGCTCGCCAGGATCGGCGTACCCGCCATGTCGGGCACCAGCCCCCATTTGATCTCCATGATCGACATCCGCGCGTCCGGCGTGAGGAAGCGCATGTCGGCGCCAAGGGCGAGCTGGAAGCCGCCGCCAAAGGCCACGCCCTGGATCGCAGCAATGATCGGCACCGGCAATTGCCGCCAGCCCCACACCGCCTGCTGTGGAAAATTGGCGAGCCCATGCGTACGCCTGGTCAGGTCGCGGCTTTCTCCGCCTGGTATACCATTGCCCCCACTCTCCTTCATGGCCGCGAAACGGCCCATGTCGAGGCCGGCGCAGAACGCCCGCCCCTCACCCGACAACACCACCGCTCGTAGGCCCTTTTCCTTCGCGAGGCGATCGGTTGCGCCGACCAGCGCCTCGAACATCGCCGCATCCAGCGCGTTCATCTTATCGGCCCTAACCAGCTGGACGTCGGCGACGCCATCGGTGATCGTGATCGAGACGCGTTGCTCCATTTAGAACTCTCCCAAAAACCTTATTCTTTGTTCTGCTTTACAGAACGGCGTTGGCCGGATTTAGTCAATCGACCAATTAACAGCATCGCCGGGGTGGAAACGATGTTCAAGGACCAACTTCTCGCGGGACGCCGTATCCTCGTGACGGGAGGCGGCACCGGACTCGGCAAATCCATGGCCGCGCGCTTTCTCGAGCTCGGCGCCGAGGTGCATATCTGCGGACGACGCAAGATCGTGTGCGACGAGACCGCGACCGAATTGATGGACCAGCATGGCGGACGCGTGGTGAGCCATGGCGTCGACATCCGCAACGCGATGGCCGTTGACGAGATGATCGAACAGATTTGGACCGGCGGTCCCCTCACCGACCTCATCAACAACGCTGCCGGCAATTTCATCTCGCGCACGGAAGAGCTTTCCTCGCGCGGCTTCGATGCCGTCGCCAACATCGTGATGCACGGCACCTTCTATGTCACGCATGCGGTTGGCCGCCGCTGGATCGCCAACAAGCTGCGCGGCAATGTGGTGTCGATCACGGTCACCTGGGTGCGCAACGGCTCGCCTTATGTCGTGCCGTCGGCGATGAGCAAGTCCGCGGTGCACGCCATGACCATGTCGCTGGCGACCGAATGGGGCCATTACGGCATCCGGTTGAACACGATTGCGCCGGGCGAAATCCCGACCGAGGGCATGAGCAAGCGCATCAAGCCCGGTGACGAGGCCGGCGCCCGCACCAAGGCGATGAACCCGATGGGCCGCGTCGGCTCCATGGAGGAGTTGCAGAATCTGGCCGTGTTCCTGATTTCCGGCGGCTGCGACTGGATCAATGGCGAGACCATCGCCATGGACGGCGCCCAGGCACTCGCCATGGGCGGCAATTTCTACCAGCTTCGCGACTGGAGCGATGACGACTGGAACCAGGCGCGCGAGTCGATCAAGGCGCAGAACGAAAAAGACCGCGCATCGCGGGGGTGAAATTGGCAGCGGAGGCCTACGCGACCTCCTGCAATTTCCGCGAGTCGTCGCGGCCGCCGAACAGCCGCCCCATCAGGCCGCCTTGCTCGGTCGGTCTCGCAGTCGGCACGAACGGATCGGTGTAGCAGACTGCTCCCACATTCCTCGCGATGCGCGCGATTTCGTTGGTCATGGCCGGCGCGCCCGACGTGTAGACCATATCGTCCGGCGACAGCATCGGCAGGTAATCGAGCGGCCGGCCGATTCGGATCGCAGATGTGACATCTTGCGGCTCGGACACAACGGGGATGATGGTGACATTGGGAAACAGCGCGAGCCGGCATAGCGCCCGGTGCATGTAGAACGACTGCAACTTCCTCGTCGCGACGACGAACATCAGCTCGCGCCGCGGCTCTTCGGTGATGGCAGCTGCCGCAATCGACCACATCGGCGCAAAGCCGGTGCCGCTCGCGACCAGCACGATGCGGCCGTGATGATTGGGGCGGAAATGCGCGCTGCCGAGCGGTCCGGTGACGCGGACGCGATGGCCGGCGCGGATGTCGTCGCCGAGCGCCGACGACACCACGCCATCGGGAAAGCGGCGGATGTGAAATTGCAGAACATGCCGGTCGGGCGCGCCTTCGAGCGGATAGCTCGGGCTATAGCTGCGCTCCGGAAAGCCGCGAAACTGCAGCTTGCAATACTGGCCCGGCAGATAATTCAACGGCCGCGGCAGCTCGATATTGACGCCGATCACGTCGGACGCGAGCCGGGTCAGCTCCGCCACGCGCGCCGGCAATGATACCGTGTCGGGGAGGGTTTCGGTCTCGAGTGTCAGATCGGACACGACCCGCGCCTGGCAGGCGTGGATCATGTCGCTGCCCTCCTCCGTGCCGCCGAACACCTTGCCGTCGACGAGACGCACGCGGCAGGAACCGCACACGCCGCTGCGGCAGTCATGTGGAAGGTCGACGCCGTTGAGCAGCGCGCTGTCGAGCAGCAGATCGCCGCAATTGGCGTGGAACGCCCCCTTGTCGAGCGTCACCTTGCAAATCTTCCGCATCATTCTACCTCGAGACGTATGGGACGGACGTGCCGCGTATGCCTGATCTGACTGTGATCGAAGGCCGCGACCCGCATGAAGACGCCCGATCGCAGCGGCACGTCATATTGACTCTTCGTATCGAGGCGCCGCGCCACCTCGAGCGCCCAGTGTCCGGACGCCCAGCGCGCCGCGCAGCGCACATCCGCGCGATCGCCGGAGAAATCACCCGAGACGATCACGCCGGGAAGAACCGTGCCGACGGGAATGAGCCTATCCACTTCCGGCGTGTACGGCACGGTCTCGGCTTCGGTCATGAACCATCGCGCGCCGTCACCTTCGCCGACATCGGGATCAAGTGACAATTGCCCCATCCGGGCAATCGTCGCCGCGAGATCCTGGGGAAGCCGGCGCGGCCTGACGATCGGATCGCCGTCAGCCGTATTCGGCGGCCGATCGAAATTGTCGGCATAGTTTGCGGTGCCGGGGTCCGGTGTGAAGCCGCCGCGATAAGGCACGACATTGGCAACCTGCATCGGGCTCGGCTTCTCCGGCGGGCCGAAATGATCATCGTCCATCCAGCCGGTGGCGCCGCTGGTCGCCTTCCACTGCCACACGTCGACAAAGGCGCCGCTCGTGAAATGCAGGCCGCGCCCGGTCATGGTCGAAGGCGCGCCGGCAATGGGCTGCGGGCTCGCATGAAAGGTGCGATCGCCCGCAAGGTCGAGATCGGATGTCGTGAGCAGCACGGCAAATTTGTCTTCGTTGAAGGCCTGCTCATCGCCGTGCTCGTAACCGTCATGCAGCAGATGCCAGCCGTCGATCTGCTTGATCAGCGGCAATTGCTTCAGCGAGCGGCTCGGGTCCTGCCAGGTGAACAGGAAATAGGCCCAGGTGCCGTCGTGCACCGCGCGAATCTCCACACGCGTTTCGCCCAGGCCGTCAAAATTTCCGCCTTGATTGGTCATCAGCGAAAACGGCTTGATGTTGCGCCAGACCGGATCGGACGTATCGCCGTCGATAATCGGGGCATCCGCGTCCGAGATGCGGTGGACTTGCACGCTGTTCACATCGAACCAGTCCGCCGCAACGACGGCCGAGGCGCCGGTGATCGCGACCGCGGCGGCCACGGCGAAAGCATTCGCCTGCAGCGTGACGTTTCGGCGCTTCGGCACTTCGCGCGGCGGCTTGCGCGCCGGAGGTCGTGGTTGGCGGTCGTGGGCGACCGGCTGCTGCGGCTGCAACGGCGCCCTCTGCGTCTCCTGAGAATCCGTCGCCGATGCAGCATTCTTTTCGGCCAGCAGGGTCAGCAGCTCCACCGCATCGAGCCGCGGCGGCGGTGGCGGCAGCCGCTCGGGCCGGAATATCCGCAACAGCTGCACCAAGCCACCGATCCGCAGATGGATCAGGACGTGAAACGCCGCAAAGACCGGCACCACCCAGGCCGCATACCAATGCACGGTCACGGCGTCGTAGCCTGCGAACAGACCAAAATAGAGCAAGCCGCCGGTTGCGATCAGTGTCCCCATTGCGGCGAAGAAAATCCAGATCAGGATGACGCTCAGCGTGCCGAGCCGGACCTGCTTCGGGCCGATGAGGCCGCGCAGCCGGACGTTGTCCAGTTGCACGCGGCGATCGAGCCCTGACCTCGTCAGATAGATCGCATACGCAATAGATACCGCCACCAACACGACCGCGGCATCCATATGAGAGGTCCACACGCCGTTGCGCGGCAACAGGAAATCGATCGCATTGAGCCAGGCGCGGTCAGGCGCCTCGGTCGCAATTCGCAGTCCCGTGACGAATGCCACGCTGACCGCGGCCACCAACAGCCAATGCAGGATGATGGTACCATAGTCTGTCTTGCGCGGCTTCACTTGCGCCTCCCCTCTCCGGAAAAATCGCAAGTATTTTGACAGGCACGCAGGCTCGCACGGTACGCAACCGCGTTCAGCCAGGCCATTACCTGCAAAGAACTTCTACTCTTACCCAAACTACCGATCCCCAAATAACAGCCCGCCGCAGCCGGCGGACGGAAGCCATCTCCTTTTGATGCGGAAAACGCCGCGACAATGATACAACCGGCATCGCCCCGCCGATTGAACATCCGCCGACCATCATGTGATGGATTTATTGCCCGGCCGAGAGATTGCGCCGATGGCTTAAGTCGTTAGCGAGGCTTTTCATTTTCGTCCCCTGTTAACTCTCAGAGATTGCATCCGCGCTGTCGACTGCATGGACGGAGGTTCATTTAGCTTCATGGCGTCAATCTGCTGGCGCTCCGCCCAATCGGAACCGAAGCAAGGTGATAGCTGGACGATTTGATGGCACAGGATTTATTCCGGCTCTGCTCAGGAAAATTCCCATTGTTGCCGGAAAATGGTCTGTATCGACAGCCAGTTTGCATAGCAGCCAGCGCACACAACTCACCGGAGTACAGTACGGGATGAGTATTGCTGAAGGCCGCCCGCAGACATCATCGCCGTTTGCCCCGCTCAATCCATTCGCTGCGACGGTTGCGGATGACCCCGTCTCGCGTGGGCTGCATGAAAGCGCACGCAAGATGATCGGCATCGCGCTGTTCAGCGGCGTGATCAATCTTCTGATGCTCTCCGGCTCTCTCTATATGCTGCAGGTCTACGACCGCGTCATTCCGAGCCGCAACATCGCAACGCTGGCCGGCCTGTCGCTGATGGTGCTGTTTGCCTATCTGATGCAGGGCTATTTCGACGCGTTGCGCGCACGCATGCTGTGCCGGGTCGCGACGCTGTTCGACGTCAGCTTGCAGGATTCGATCCACACCGCGCTCGTCACGCTGCCGCTTCGCGGCGCAAGGCCAATGCTGATGCAGCAGCCGCTGCGCGATCTCGACCAGATCCGCGCTTTCATGTCGAGCATGGGGCCGACTGCATTCCTCGACATGCCATGGATCCCGATCTTCCTGATCGGGCTGTTTCTGTTTCATCCCGCAATCGGCTTGACCGCCCTGCTCGGGACCGTCGGTATCATCGCCATGACCTTGCTCACCGATCGTCTGTCGCGTGGCGCGGCGAAGTCGGCGATGGACTCCAGCGCACAGCGGCAGGTGCTCGCCGACACCACCCAGCGCAATGCCGAGGTCATCCGCGCGCTCGGCATGGTCGATCGGTTCGGCGTGCTCTGGGCGCGGGTCAATGAGCGTTACTTGCGCGAGAACATCCGCGCCACCGACGTCTCTGCCAATCTCGGCTCGGGCGCAAAAGTGCTGCGCTATGTACTGCAGTCGGGGATGCTTGGCATCGGCGCCTATCTCGTGGTCTCCGACAAGGCGTCCGGCGGCATCATGATCGCGTCCTCGATCATGATGGGCCGCGCGCTCGCGCCGGTCGAGGTCGCTCTCAGCAGCTGGAAGCAGCTCATCGCCGCGCGCCAGGGCATCGCGCGCCTGCGCGATATCTGCCAGACGACGGCAAAGCCGCCCGCCCCGCCCGTTATGCTGCCTCGTCCCTATCGCGAGCTCTCGGTGCAGGAGCTTTCGGTTGCCGCACCCGGCACGGACCGGCCGATCGTGCAGAACGTTTCCTTCACGCTGAAGGCCGGCATGGGCCTTGCCCTGCTGGGTGCAAGCGCCTCGGGCAAGACTTCTCTCTCGAAAGCCCTGGTCGGCATCTGGCCCGCGCAGCACGGCGTCATACGTCTTGATAGTGCGGCAATCGATCAGTGGCGCAACGAGGATCTCGGCCGCCACATCGGCTATCTGCCGCAGGATGTTGCGTTGTTCGACGGCACCGTGGCGGAGAACATCTGCCGTTTCGACGCTGCAGCGACATCCGATGAGATCCTCAAAGCAGCGCAGATCGCCGGCGTTCACGACACCATCCTGCGGCTGCCGGACGGCTATTCGACACGGATCGGCCAGGGCGGCATGTCGCTCTCGGCGGGACAGCGCCAGCGCGTCGGCCTGGCGCGCGCCGTGTACGGCGATCCCTTCCTCGTCGTGCTGGACGAGCCGAACGCCAATCTCGATGCCGAGGGCGAGAATGCGCTCGGCCGCGCGATTGCGATCCTGCGGCACAACAAGAGCATCGTCATTGTCATCTCGCATCGACCGAACGCGCTCGCCGCGCTCGACATGGCGCTGGTGCTGTACGAGGGCAAGGCGATCGCATTCGGCTCGAGCCAGGAAGTGTTCGCGCGTGTCAGCGGATCGGCCGCTGCCGCAGTGCCAGCGACACCGCAAGCAGCGGTGACGGGCCACAAACCGGTGCGGCGTGCTGTGCCTGCGGAGCGAGTTTGACCATGAGACCGATCGATCACCTTGAAGAGCACGAAGCGCCGCGTTGGAACGACGATCCCGCCGCCGGCGAATTCGGCCCGCAGGGCGAAGCGCTGATCCTGGAACTGCGACGGCTCCGCCACGCCTTCGACGAAGAAAACCGGAGCGCGCGCAGGCATGCCGACGCAGGACGGCACGGCTCGGACGCGCCCCGTCGGCGCCGCTCCAGCCCGTCGAAGCGTCCGCGCAAGGGCCGGGTGGCCAAGGCGATCGATGTCTGCCTTCAACAGATTGGGTTGAAGGCGCCGGAGCAGAAAGAGCAACCGCACGAGTTGCCCCGCGAAGCTCCGCCCCCGCCACCGCCACCGCGTCGTCCGAGCCCGACGCTGGCGCCGCATGATCCCCTGACGATGGATCTTGCGAAGCTCGCTCCCAAGATCAGCAGACCATTCAAGCTCGATCCTTCGATGGGCCTCGAGGGCATCGAACCGGCGCTGCCGCCTCCCGCAAAACCAGAGACGCGCGTCGGAAAACTCGTCACCACATGCCGCACCGGCCTGATGACCGGCGTGAATTTCGTCGTCTATAACGGCGAGGGTGCGCCTCCACCCGCCGACGGCAGCCTTTCCATGAAGACAAGCTGGTCGTTTGAGCGCGAATTGCGCACCGGACTTCGCATTCTTCTTATTGCAGGCGTCCTCGGCGGCGGCTGGTTCTTTTTCGTGCCGCTTGCAGGCGCCGTCGTGGTGCCCGGCAATCTCGTCGTTCAATCCAACGTGAAGACGATCCAGCACCCGACCGGCGGCGTCGTGGCGGAGATCAAGGTCAAGAATGGCGATCGCATCAATGCCGGCGACCTCCTGGTGCGTCTCGATGCAACACAGGCGCAGGCGAGCCTCCAGATGGTGAGCAAGCAGCTCGTCGAAGTCAGGTCAAAGATGGCGCGTCTCACCGCAGAGCGCGACGATCTTCCACAACTTACGATTCCACCGGAGCTCGCCTCGCGCTCGGATGATGAAACGGTGAAGAGCCTGCTTACTTCCGAGCAATCCCTGTTCAAGGCCCGCTCCAGCGCGCGCCACAGCCAGAAGGACCTGCTGCAGAGCCGCGTTGCCCAGCTCAACGAGGAAATCTCTGGTCTGCAAGTGCAGGTCGATTCCAGGGCCAAACAATTGGAGCTGATCCAGGGCGAACTGGCCGGGGTGCAGGACCTTTACGACAAGCGTCTGGTGCCGCTGACGCGGCTGACGTCCCTGCAGCGCGAAGCGGCGCGGCTCGACGGTGAACGCGGGCAATTGCTGTCCTCGATCGCCGAAACCAAGTCGAAGGTTGGCGAAGCGGAGCTTCAGATCGTTCGCATCGATCAGGATTTCCGCACCGATGTCGTCAAGGACCTCGGCGAAGCCCAGGGCAAGGAGGCCGAACTCGTCGAGCGCGGTGTTGCCGCCCGCGATCTGCTCGACCGCATCGAGATTCGCGCGCCGACGTCGGGCGTCGTTCACCAATTGGCGGCGCATACGGTCGGCGGTGTCATCCGTGCCGGCGACTCCATCATGGAAATCGTTCCGGACACCGAAGATTTGCAGGTCGAAGCGCGGCTGCAGCCGCAGGATATCGACCACGTGCGCTCCGGCCAGACCGCTTTCGTGCGCTTCTCGGCCTTCAACGTGCGCACGACACCGCAACTCACGGGAATCGTATCCTATGTTTCGGCCGACACCAGCCACGATCAGCAGACCAATGCGCCGTTTTTCAGCGTTCGCGTCACCCTGCCCGACGACGAGCGGCGACGCCTTGCGGACCTGCAGCTCGTGCCGGGCATGCCAGCGGAAGTGTTCATGCAAACGGGCAGCCGCACGATGGTGAGCTACATCTTCAAGCCGATCGCCGAGCAAATGCGGCGCGCCTTTGTCGAACAGTGAACAGCTCTCGCCAGAACCGAGAGTTGCCGCATTCATATAATGGCCGAGCCAAAGTGCAGACACACTTGCGACACCCTCGGATGAGATGAGCCCGTGGTACGCGCGCGGTACGTTCTTCAGTTGGAGGAAAGTCTATGGCTGTAACAACCGTACGCGACGATGCGCTCGTCACCACGTCGGATCTCGCGCAAACGGGTGCCGTGTATAACGATGCGACCCGCCTGCTTGACGGCGGATTGTGGGACACCCCCGCCGACAGCAATAATCAGATTGCCTATCTCGGCATGTACACGACCGACATCCATTCCGTGCTCAACGACGTCACTTCGATGCTCGCCAATCCCGGCGGCGTCACCGTCGGCGGCGCGGCGCTCAATTTGGCGACCGCCGACACGGCTGTGCTGACGCAGGTGCAGGGCCAGTTAGAGACGCTTCTGACATTGGCCAATGGTTCCGTCGGCAACAGCGCCACTGCCGCGACAAATCAGGAACTGATTCACACGACGCAAACGTCGATCCTCAACGAGATCAATGGCGACGCTACGCTCGCCAATGCGCTGGCTGCTACCGGCGCCACTTACATGGGCGGCACGGGTGCCACCAATGTCGGCTTCCAGGCATTGCCGACCGGTGCGGATGACGCCGCTTCGCTCGCGGCAGCTTCGGGCGCCAACGCCACGCTGGCGCAGATCGGCAACGTCTTCAACGCCGCGACCGACCTCGCCGTCGGCGGTTTGAACACGACCAATCTCACGCAGTTCAACACCGACATGCAGGCCATCGCGACGGGCCTGACCAATCTGGTCAACAATCCGACTGCGCTGGCCGCGATCGAGAAAGGCGAAGCGCCCGCCGACGCTGCGTTGACGACCATCCACCTCGATACGGTGCTCGATCAGATCAACTCGCAGATCAATAACTTCGACGCGGAATATGCCACCAACCCGAACGTCGCCGCGCGATCGACCAACGACAACCTGCTCGACATCATCGACATCGTGCAGGGCGACGCGAACCTCAACACGGCGGCGGGCGGCAACGGCACTGCCGGCAATACCGGCGGCTTCTCCGAGATGCCCGCCTATCTGTCGGGAACGATCACGAAGTTCCAGGACGACCAGGTGCAGACCAATTTCTGGGCCAAGTTCGTCGCCGAGGGCAACGTCATCAACAACCAGCTCGACAATGTCGCCGCGGGCCACAACACGACATCCGGCGAGTTGCAGGCACTCATCACCGAGATCCAGAACTATCAATCGACTGGCGCTGCGTTCGATCACAGCCAGGGCGGGATCTTCGGTGCGCGCTTCGACAACGAGCTGCTCGGAGGCACGCTCAATGCCGACACGGCGAACGCCGTCCATGGCCTGCAAGGCATCATGAACGGCGACACCGGCGCGGCACTTGCCGCCGATCAGGCGCAGATCACGGCCGCCGGCCAGGGCTTTGTGGCTGACGCCAACGACGTCTCCGGCAACAACATCCCGCTCGGCGGTGGCACCTATGTCGGAACGTCCACCACGGTCGCGGGTGCGACCTCCGTTCCCGGCGTGGCCCAAGGCACGATCCCGGTGGACGGCACTGCGTCGGGATCGTCGGGAACAGTCGCCCAAGGCGGCGGCAATAACGGCGGCACGGGCACCAATGGTGGTCAAGGCAACAATGGTCAGACTGGTGGTCCACCCCCCGGTGGTCAAGGCGGCGGCCAGGGCGATCCCTGCCACAGCAACAACGCCAGTTCGGGTGACAAAGGCAACTCCAGTGACCATGGCAATTCCGGCGATCAAGGTAATCACGGCGGCCAGCCGGTGCCGAGCTTCTGGAACATGATCGCGCAAGAGATAGAGCAGCACGAAGGTTTCGGCGGACGTGGACACAATCAGTTCGAGCTGATGTGGCACCACGGTTAACGGGGGTCCGCCCGCATCGTCGCCGCGCCTCCCGCGGCGACGATGCGGCGGTCGTTATTTTTGGAAAACCGCTACACACCCCGCATCACGTGCGGGGTTTTTCGTGGTCATGCGCTAGTGTTTGCCTGCGCCCATGTAGCCGAACAGGAAGCCCGCCACTTTCCGCTTCTGGATTTCCTCGCTGCCCTCGGTGATGCGGTAGCGGCGGTGATGGCGATAGATGTGCTCGAACGGCTTGTGGCGTGAATAACCCATGCCGCCATGCACCTGCATGGCGCGGTCGGCGGCCTCGCAGCAGAGGCGATTGGCCCAGAAATTACACATCGACACCTTGTCCGAGAGCGTGTGCTCGACCTCGGCCTGGCTCAGCTGATCCATCTCCCAGGCGGTCTTGCGGATCAGAAGCCGAAGCATCTCGGCTTGCGTCGCGAGCTCCACCAGCGGCCACTGGATCGCCTGGTTCTCGGCCAGCGCCTTGCCGAACGGCTTTCGCTCCCGCGCATATTTCACGCTCTCATTGATGCAGTAGACGGCGGCGCCGAGCGAGCTTGCCGCCTGGCGAATGCGGTTCTCGTGTACGAAGCATTGCGCCAAGGACAGTCCCTTGCCGATCTCGCCGAACAGCGCATCCTCCGGCACGAACACGTCGGTGAAACTGACCCGCGGATGATCGGTCGGCATATTGAAGGTCCACATATATTGCTCGACCTTTACGCCCGGCGACTTCGCCGGCACCAGGAAACAGGTGATGCCGCGCGCATCACCGTCATTGCCCGAGGTGCGCGCAAACAGCGCGCAGTGCGTCGCGACATGCATGCCGGTGGTCCACATCTTCTCGCCATTGATGAGCCAGCCCTTGACGTTGTCGCGCGCCGCGGGCGCAGCCTTGGTCTCCATATGCGTCGCATCCGAGCCGTGCTCGGGCTCGGTGAGGCCGAAGGTGATGCGGTATTTGCCGCGGATCGAGCCGTCGATCATCGCCTTCTGCTCCGCGGTGCCGTAGCGGTCGAGCATGGTGACGAGGGGCAAATTGCCGACGATGGAATGCTCGTTCTGGAGGTCGTTGTGCAGGCCAAGCCCCTTTGCAGCAAAATGCTCGCGGATCACCGCCATCCAGAGGTTGGAGCCGTCCTTGCCGCCATAGCGTTTCGGGATCGCAAAGCGCAAATGGCCGGCTTCATCGGCACGGTCCTTGGCCTTGCGCAGCAGCGCTTCCCACTCGTGGCGCGGCAGGCCGTCATTCTCGAAATCGGTGCGCGCCCATTCGCGGCGGTGGTCGAAGAAGCGGATATTATCGTCCGCCTCCTCCAGCGGCTTGATCTCGCGGGCGATGAAGCGGTCGAGCTCGTCGAGATAGGCGACGAGGTCGGTGGGCAGGTTGAAATCCACGGCGCTACTCCCTCAAGTCTCGTTGTTGTTGCGGTGATACGGGCGAGGACGGCTTGTAGCGCGGCCCCCGTTTGCGTAATTGGATGGTTCAAACGCTGCGCGCGAGGCTAGGATTGGCCATTTCCGCGCTACAGAAAATCGACGGGAGGAACGATGGAGCTGAAATTTTCCAAAGTGACGCGCAAGGGACCGATCACGATCGTGACCTTGCAGCGGCCTGAAGTCTACAACGCGCTGCATATCGAGGCGCATTTCGAGTTGAACAAGGTGTTTGACGATTTCTCGGCCGACCCCGAGCAATGGGTCGCGATCGTCACCGGCGCCGGCGACAAGGCGTTCTGCGCCGGCAACGACCTGAAATGGCAGGCGGCCGGCGGAAAACGCGGCTGGGACAAGGGCGGCTTTGCCGGGCTCACCACGCGCTTTGACTGCGACAAACCGATCATCGCCGCGGTCAATGGCGTCGCCATGGGCGGCGGGTTCGAGATTGCGCTCGCCTGCGATCTCATCATCGCTTCCGAGAATGCGACCTTCGCCCTGCCCGAGCCGCGCGTCGGCCTTGCCGCGCTCGCCGGCGGTCTGCAGCGCCTGCCGCGGCAGATCGGGTTGAAGCGCGCCATGGGCATGATCCTGACCGCGCGCCACCTCTCGGCCAAGGAAGGCTTCGAGCTCGGCTTCGTCAACGAGGTGGTGCCCGCCGGCGAAGCGCTCGCCGCCGCCGAGCGCTGGGCTGAAACGATCGCCAAGAACTCGCCGATGTCGATCCGCGCCTCCAAGCAGGCGATCCGGATGGGCATGGAGGTCTCGCTGGAAAAGGCCATGACCGAGCAGCGCGAGTACCCGGCGGTGAAGGCGATGGCGGCCTCGCAGGATTATATCGAGGGACCAAAGGCGTTTTCCGAGAAGCGCCCGCCGAAGTGGCTGGGGCGGTAGGCTCCCGCGTAGGATGGGTTGAGCGCAGCGAAACCCATCATCGGGCGTCATGCGCGGTGATGGATTTCGCTTCGCTCTACCCATCCTACGATTTCTCGCGTTTGTATGACGCATAATTCGGTTGATCGACGGCAAGCTTCGCGAGCGTCGTTTGCCACAGATGCTCCGGCAGCCCGGGCGTTGCGAGATCGATCTCGCCTTTTGCAATCCTCTCCGCCAGTGCGCGGTTCTGCTCAAGCAGCGAGCCTTCGACGCCGAGCAGCTTTGCCAGCCGCTCCGCTTCCGCCGTGTCGCTTGCCTGCTCCAACGTCAACTGCCGCACGACAAGATCAAGCGCGTTGATGGCAACACGCAGCTTGAACGCGTTGTGGCCGGAGACCATCGGCGTGATGTCGTTGCGGAGGAAATCCGCAACGGCCTTGGTCAGCTCGACCGGAGTAGGCTCATCTTGCATCTTCAACTCCCTCTCGGAGCCAACAGCCGCAACAGATCGATTTCGGCCTCCGACGCGCGGCGGCCGATCATGGCACGCTCCATCGAATGATCGGGGTCCGCACGAAAACGCTGCATCATGCCGCAGCACATCACGCCCCAGCGCAGCGTGCCCATCACTTCCCAGAATTTCACGCGGGCCGGATCGGCCTCGCGGCCGCCCTCCTCATAGCCGGCGAACAGTTCCTCGCGTGAACCGAAGCCGCCGACAGGCTTGTCGATCTCGCCGAAACGCCAGGAGTTGACGCAGATCCAGCCCAGATCCTCCATGGGATCGCCGAGATGCGCGAGCTCCCAATCCAGCACCGCACGGACGCCGTCGGGCCCGATGATGAGATTGCCGTGGCGGAAATCGCCATGCACCAGTGTTACCTCCTCGGATGGTCCGGGATCGTGGTCGCGCAACCAGCGCAGCGCCAGCTCGAACACCGGCCGCGGCCAATTGAAGTCCCGATATTCGTCCTCCAGCTGGCCAATCTCTTTCGTGGCACTCATCTCGCGCAGTTCAGGCAACTCCGCACGCGGCAGGCAGTGGATACCGGCCGCGACCTTGCCGAGCTGCCGCGCCAGCATCGGACGTGCCTTGGCAAACTGCTCGTCGCGCAGAATCTTGCGGGCGATGGTTTCGCCCTCGACGCGGGCCATGATGAAGCCGGTGCCGAGGTCATCCTCCGGCTTCAGCACATGCATCACCTTTGGCGACGGCAGGCCGGCCTCATGCGCCAACTGCATCAGCCGCGCCTCGGCATCGAGACCGGCCGCACGCGTCGGCGCCGCACCATAGCCCTTTGGCGAGCGGCGCAGGATCGCACCGAAGCTGCCGCTCGCATGCACGATATCAAAGGACCAGGTTTCCTGGCTGGCGCCGCCGGAGAGCTTTGCGGCACGGCTCACGCCAGTTGCGCCGGGATAGAAGGACGCAACGCAACGGGAAAGTTCCTGCTCGATCATTTGCCCCTGAATTTGGCCGGCCGCTTCTCCAGGAACGCACCGACGCCCTCCTTGAAATCCTCGGTCCCGCCCGCGATGCGCTGTGACTGGAATTCGAGATTGAGCTGGTCCTCGAAGGAATTTTCCGGACTATCCCAATAGAGCTTGCGGATCAGCGACAGCGCCACCGTCGGACCGTTGGCGAGCTCATGCGCGAGCTTCATGGCTTCTTTCATCAGCTCCGCGTCATCATAGACGCGATTGATGAGCCCCCACTCCAACGCCTTCTCGGCCGGCAGCCGTTCGCCCATCAGCGACAGCTCGATCGAGCGCGCTCGCCCGACAAGGCGCGGCATCAGCCACGTCGAGCCGCAATCCGGCACCAGGCCGATGCGGCGGAAGGCTTGCAGGAAATAGGCCGAGCGCGCGGCGAGGATCATGTCGCCGAGCAGCGCAAAGCTCATGCCGGCACCGGCGGCCGGGCCGTTGACGGCCGTGACCAGCGGACAATGCAGGTTGCGGACGCGGCGCAGGAAGGGATGGAAACCGGTCTCCAGCGTCTGGCCCGCATTGCTTCGACCGGGCTTCTGCTGCTGGTTCCGGCCCTGCAAATTCGCGCCGGTGCAAAAGGCGCGCCCCGCGCCGGTCAGCACCACGCAGCGCACTTCTTCCTTGCGGTCCTCGATCGCATCGAGCGCTTCGGAGAGCCCGCCCAGCATGTCCATCGAAACCGCGTTCATGACCTCCTGGTGATCGAGCCGAAGGATGGCGACAGGGCCGTCGATCTCGATTGTGCAGTATTTGAATTGCATCGTTTCCTCTTTTCTCGCGTATCCCGCGCTGTCCGTGCTGCGGGTAAATCAATTCGGACTTGGTGCCATATTTGATTTTTGGGGCGGGCTTGTCCATGCTCGCAACAGACATCTGACGCGCGTCATACAAATATGGAAACGCCCCATGAGCATCTTCGACCTTTCCGGCCGCGTGGCCATCATCACCGGCGGTAACGGCGGTATTGGGCTTGGAATTGCGCAGGCACTTGCGTTGAGTGGCTGTGCGGTTTCGATCTGGGGCCGCAATGAAGAAAAGAACAAAGCCGCCGCCGCCACCATGGCGAGATATTCCGGCGAGGTCGACACCCGCATCTGCGATGTCACTGATCCCGCTTCGGTCAAGGAGGCGATGAGCGGCGTGCTCGAAGTGTTCGGCCGGGTCGACGGCTGCTTTGCCAATGCCGGCATCGGCGGCGGCGGACGGAAGGCTTTCATCGATCGCAGCGAGGAAGAGTGGCGGAAGATGTTCGCGACCAATCTCGACGGCGTCTTCCACGTGTTCCAGGCCGCCGCGCGCCACATGACCGAGCGCGCGGAAAATGGCGATTCGTATGGCCGGCTGGTCGCAACCTCGAGTCTGGCCTCGCTGTTCGGCACCGCGCGCAACGAGCATTATGCCGGCACCAAGGCAGCGCTCAATGCGCTTTGCCGCGCGCTCGCCGTCGAGCTCGCGCGCTATAACGTCACCGCGAACGCGATCCTGCCCGGCTGGATCAGGAGCGACATGACTGCCGGTATCATGGCCAACGACAAATTCGTCGCCAATGTGATGCCGCGCATTCCCGTCCGCCGCTTCGGCGAGCCCTCTGATTTCGGCGGGATCGCCGTGTACCTGATGAGCAAGGCGTCGTCCTATCACACCGCAGATTGCTTCGTGATCGACGGCGGCTACACCGCGTTTTGAGTTCCGCGAACCAGGGATGATGCGCGCGAAGCGGCAAATGACAGTTGGATGACAAGCGCTATCTGGGCCGCCGGCCTCTCAATCCGCGCACCGTAGCGTTCCGGCCGCCTTCGGATCGCGCGGGATGATTGGGCTTTCCGACGATCGGCGTTGCGAAGATCCCGTATTTTCACGCGCCTTGACACGTCGAAGCCGTGGAAATCTACGGCTGTATTGTCGCAACAGGCCTAGAAATTGCGGCCAATCCCATTAATATCGTTGGCGATTCCTCTTAGAGAGCGGTGTTCGGAAAGAAATGGCGAAGTCTTCGAAGCTCGTGGCGGCAAAGCGCGGCAGGGTCCTGCTGGTCAGACGTCGACGCGACGGTCGATGGATGTTTCCGGGCGGCCGCAAGCGCCAGAACGAAAACGACAAGGACTGCCTGAAGCGCGAGATCAAGGAAGAGCTGCCGAAGCTGAAGGTCGGACGGGTCCGCCTCTGGAAAGAGGTTAAGTCCAAGAACCGCCATTCAGGCCGGAAGATGAGCGATGCCATCTTCATCGCCAAGAATGCCTCCGGCCATCTTGCGATCGGCGACAAGAAGGAAATCGACCGCGCCATCTGGCGCAAGCCGCGCGGCATCCGCCTGACCGCGACCTCCCGCTACATCAGGGACAAGCTGTTTCCGAAACGCTAGACACGCGCGTGCTGGCTTCGTAGCCTGGGTGAGCGAAAGCGACACCCGGGGAAGCACCCCGGCATATCGCGGAGCCTGTCATCGGGCGCGCATTCGCGCGACCCGTTGGCTCATGCGGGCTACAACGCATAACGAGCCACGCTAGCGCACGACCGGCGGCGCGATCGCGGCGGGCTGGTGGCTGACGCTTCGCCGAGCCTCCAGCTCGCCGGCCGCATCGAGCACGGGATAGACGACCGAGCAGATATGCGAATGAATCCGCTTGAGGTCGCGCAGCACGTCCAGGTGCAGCGAGGTGGTCTCGATGCTTTCGGGCCGGCCTTCGCGCAACCGGTCGAGATGCCGCTCGGTCGCCGCGAGCTCGGCGTTGCGGAGCGCGGACTTCTCGGCAAGCAGCTTGTGAGCCTCGCCGACGTCGCCCGACATGAACACACCAAAAGCAATCCGGAGCGAGTCCATGATCCGGCGGTGGAAGGCCAGCAACTCTTCCGCGCCCTCGGCTGAGAACTGGAAGCGCCGCTTGATCTTCTTGGTGGCGAGCTCGTTGAGGTTCTTGTCGACGATATCGCCGATATGCTCGAGGTTGATGGCGAAGGAGATGATCTCCATCGCCCGCCTGCCTTCGCGCTCGTCGAGACTGCCGCGGGTCAGCTTGGTCAGATAGAGCTTGATCGCCTCGACAATGTCGTCGACCGTATTGTCGAGCCGGGAGGTCTGGTCGACCAGCGCGCGGTCGTTGGCCATGATGGCCGTCATCACCTTACGGAGCATGGTCTCTACCATGTCGCCGACCCGCAACGTTTCGCGCGCGGCGTCGGCCAGCGCCAGCGACGGCGTCTCCAGCGCGGTTTCGTCGAGATAGCGCGGCCGACCCGGATCTTCCGCCTGCACGCGGTCCGGCAGCACCTTGATCAGGAGCCGCGACAGCGTATCGAGCACACCAATGAAGAGAATGGCGGTCGCAAGGTTGAAGGCGACGTGGAATTCGGCCGTCAGCTTGGCCAGATCGGGCTGCCAGGCTACCAAATGCTGCGCGATCGGTCCCAGGAAAGGCAGGACCAGCACGATGCCCGCGATCCGATTGAGGAGATTGCCGACCGGCAGACGGTAGCTCGCAGGATTGTCACGCTTGGCCCCTTCGAGCAGAGGATTGATGGCGCTGCCGAGATTGGCGCCGAGCACGAGCGCGAAGGCCGCCACGGGCGAGACGAAGTGCGCATAGGCCAGCGACATGATGAGCAGCACCGTCGCGACGCTGGAATGCGCGGCCCAGGTGACGACCGCCCCGATCAGGATGCACAGCACGGGATCGCCGGTGATGGCACCGAGCAGCACCCGGACTGTCGGCGCATTCTCGGCCGGCGCCAGTGTGTCGAGCAGGATGTGCAGCGACAGCAGCATCAGCCCGAGGCCGATCGAGACGCGGCCGAGATCCTTGATGCGCGAGCGCGGACCGTTGCGGAAGGCGAGCAGGCCGATAATGAACAGCACCGGTGCAACCGCGGTGATGTTGAAGGACAGCGCCTGCACGATCAAGGTGGTGCCGACATTGGCGCCCAGCATGATCGCAAGCGCCGGCACCAGGGCGACCAGGCCTTCGGCAGCAAACGAGCTCGTGATCAGGGCGGTCGCGGTGCTGCTCTGTAACAGCGCGGTCAGCCCTAAGCCCGCCACGAAGGCCGAGAAGCGGTCGTTCAGCGCCTTCGACAGCAGCCGGCGCAGATCCGGGCCGAACGCGCGCAAAATGCCGCTATGGACCATGTGCAGGCCCCACAGCAGCAGCGCCACGCCGCCCATCAGGTCAAGCAGAACCATGCTTCCCATCTCTCCGACTCCGGATCAAAGGGTTAAAGCTAATCCCATGCGGCGGCGGATCAACCCTTTTTTCACGCGCCGTCGAGCGTTAGCGCCTCCACGCGGCAAGCGTTTCGCTCGAGGTGCAGCGCGCCCCGCGCGCCTCGCAGCCGCCTCTGCGCCGCCCTGCTCTTTATCGGTGGCAAACGGCAGACTAGGCTCTGCCGCCAACTCCCGCCGAAGAGGAAATGAAAGATGGAATACGCCCCCGACCAGCTTGCCCCGCGCGAACGCTACAAGGTGCTGGCCTCCTTTGTCCTGCCGCGGCCGATCGCCTGGGTGACCTCGGTCGGTCCCACCGGGGTAGTCAATGCGGCGCCCTTTTCCTTCTTCAATGTGTTCTGCGAGGATCCGCCGCTCTGCATGTTCGCGGTCAACCGGCGAGCGGATGGCGGCACCAAGGATACGCTGGTCAACATCCAGCGCACCGGCGAGTTCGTGGTCAATATCGCCGACGAGCCGCTGGCCCAGGCGATGCACGAGAGCAGCGGCGACTTCCCGCCCGACATCGGCGAGCCCAACTATCTCGGGCTGAAGCTTGCGCCCTCCTCCAAGGTCGCCGTGCCGCGGCTTGCCGACACGCCCTGGGCGATGGAGTGCAAGACCTGGAAGGAGATCGACGTCAACGGCGACCGCGTCCTGGTCATGGGCGAAGGCATCAACTTCTATATCCGCGACGAGCTGTGGGACCGCGAGGCCATGCGGGTGCACATGGACCGCTACCACCCGATGGGCCGCATGTTCGCGGACCGCTACTGCCGCACCGACGACCGCGTCGTTTTCCCCGCAGCGGCAGGGACGCGGTAGGGTTATCGGATTTTTTCCTGTCCAATAAAGCGTCAGGCGCGGCCTCAGCCGTTGGCAAATCGCCCGGTTCCCGCTACGGGAACTGGCGGGAATGGACGGCAGTGCCGTCCGGCTGGCTATTTTCTTACACTGGCTATTTCTTACACGGGGCTGAACATGAAATCCATTCGAGCCTGTCTGGCGACGGCTATCGTCGCGCTGTTTGCTGTCACCTTCGTTTCCCTGGCACCGGCCTTTGCCGTCGACATCCCTGACGACGACGATCAGGACATCCTGATCCGCGCCACCTTGATGACGTTCAATGACGCGAACCTGAGCGGAAATTATTCGGTCTTCATGGCCAAGGCGTCGAAGGAATTTCAGGCGCAGTTCACCGCCGAGAAAATGGCCTCGGCCTTCGAGTCATTCAGCAAGAACAAGGTGGACTTGGGAGACGTTGTCACCGCGGACTACGATTCCTACGAGAAGGCCAGGCTCGATGGCAACGCGCTGGTGCTCGTCGGCGTGTTCAAGACCGATGATTTCGAAGTGAAATACAATCTGCGCTTTCTTCGGAACGAGGACGTTTGGAAGGTATCGAGCATCAACGTCGACGCCACCAAGACGAAGCACTAGCGCGCGATATCGGACGGTGGTGCCGTCCGATTGACCTTAATTTTAACATCGGGGCTGATCATGAAATCATTTCGAGCCAATCTGGTAACTTGCGTCGTTGCGCTTTTCGCTCTCGCCATCGCATGGGTGCTACCGGCCTTCGCCGCCGACATCCCTGACGACGACAGTCAGGACGTGCTGATCCGCACCACGCTCTTGACCTTCAACGACGCGAACATGACCAATAATTACGCGATCATGCTCGCCAGGTCCTCGAAGCAATTCCAGTCGCAGTTCACCGCCGACAAGCTGACGACGGCGTTCGAGAAATTCCGCACGAACAAGCTGTTCTTCGAGGAAGTGGCCACGGCCGATTATGACTCCTCCGAAAAGGCTGTGATCGACAAGGAAGGCGCGCTGGTGCTGGTCGGCGTGTTCAAGACCGACGACCTGCAAGTGAAATACAATTTGCGCTTCGACGATGCCTGGAAGATGCTCGGCATCAACGTGGATGCGACGAAGAAGAAGCAGTAACGGCGATCGCAGATCGTAGGGTGGGCAAAGCGTAAGCGTGCCCACCATTCTCAAGGCATACGTGGATAGACGGTGGGCACGTCGCTTGCGCGCCTTTGCCCACCCTACAACGCAACCTATTATGGCCGATGCGCGCGCAGGAACGAACGGGCCTGCCGGACCACGAGCGGGACGCGCTCCTTCGGCTCCTTCCACGGGAACATGCTGACCTCGGCGTTGGGCGCCAGCATCGCCGATTCCATGGCCACGGCATAAGGATGCGCCGGGATGTCGTCGGGCATGATCAGCACCGGCGTCTGGCATTGCCGCACGAAGTCGCGCGACACCGTGAAGACGAAATCGGGATTGGTGCGATACATCCTGGTCAGGAACCGATCGACCTGGTCCATGGTGAGATCGGGCCGGCGTTGCAGAAGCTGCGGCGCCCAGCCCTTGATGTTGTTGTCGTAGAACAGGTCGCGCATCTCCGGCCGCGAGCCCGAGGGCATCGCAAGCACCGCGGCGACGACCCGATCGGGAGCGCGCTTGATCAGATTCCAGATCAGGGGACCGCCGATGCAGAAGCCGAGCACCATGAAGCGGTCGATGCCGAGATGATCCATCAGCGCGAGCTGATCGTCGGTATGCGAATCCCAGGGCCTGTCGATCTCGAGCGGGCCCGAGGACTGGCCGGGCGGGGCATTGCGCAGGTCGTAAGCGATGCACCGGTGTTCGTCCCCGAACTCCTTCATGGCGTTGAAGGGAGGATAGTCGCCGGTGATCCCCGTGATGTTCGAGTTCAATCCGCCGCCCGCGATCAGCAACAGCGGAAAGCCGTGACCTGCTTCCTCGTAGCGGATACGAACGGGACCTTTTTCGTAAAAGCTCATCAAACCTTCTCCCTGCCCGGTCTCGTGCCGGCTTATAGGGTGGATTAGCGTCAGCGTAACCCACCTCTTCTCTTCGACCCATGAATGGTGGGTTGCGCCTTGCGCCGTCGCTTGCGGAAGCGGCGGTGCTTGCGGCCGGCTAACCCACGCTACGCAATTACGTCTTGGCGGGCTCGCCGATCTTGTCCTGCGTCTTCGTATCGAAATCGCCGGCGTCATGGCGCTCGTGCAACTGGCTCGCCGGGTCGCCCGAAACGCGGTTGACGATGCGGCCGCGCTTGACTGCCGGGCGCTTGGCGATCTGGTCGGTCCAGCGCTGCACGTTCTTGTAATCCTGCACCGAGAGAAACTCGCCGCCACCGTAGAGCAGGCCCTTCACCAGCCCGCCGTACCACGGCCACACCGCGATATCGGCGATCGAATATTCGCTGCCGCCCAGATATTCGTTGTCGGCGAGCCTGCGGTCGAGCACGTCGAGCTGGCGCTTCACCTCCATGGCGAAGCGGTCGATCGCATATTCGATCTTGGTCGGCGCATAGGCATAGAAATGACCAAAACCGCCGCCGAGATAGGGCGCCGATCCCATCTGCCAGAACAGCCAGGACAGGCATTCGGTGCGGTTCTTGATGTCCTTGGGCAGAAAGGCGCCGAATTTTTCGGCCAGATAGAGCAGGATCGAGCCGGATTCGAAGATGCGGATCGGCTCCGCGCCGCTGCGGTCCATCATCGCCGGAATCTTGGAATTGGGATTGATCGCGACAAAGCCGCTGCCGAACTGATTGCCGTCGATCCGGATCAGCCAGGCGTCATACTCCGCGCCCTTGTGACCGGCGGCGAGCAGCTCTTCCAGCATGATCGTGACTTTCTGGCCGTTCGGCGTCGCCAGGGAATAAAGCTGCAGCGGATGCTTGCCGACGGGAAGTTCTTTGTCGTGGGTGGCCCCGGCAATGGGACGGTTGACGCTGGCAAAGCGCCCCCCGCTCTCCATGTTCCAGATCCAGACTTTCGGGGGTTCATAGGCGGGCGCGTCGGTCATGGGCTCTCCAGCGGACGTTCTTGTTTAGCCTATGGAAGCAAGACGGCGAGGCCCGGGTCAAGTACCTGGGGCCGTCATTGTCCCCGAATTGCTTCCGCACGGCATCTCGATGGGCTAGCGTTATCAGAATAACAGAAGAAAATTCGCATGGAGGACGCCGATGAAATCACCGATCTGCGGCATGCTGGGCATCGAGTTTCCCCTGCTCGCCTTCAGCCATTGCCGCGACGTGGTGGCGGCCGTCAGCCGCGCCGGCGGCTTTGGCGTCTTGGGGGCGACCGCGCATTCGCCGGAGACGCTGGAGCAGGAGCTGAAATGGATCGATGGGCATATCGACGGCAAGCCTTACGGCGTCGACGTCCTGATCCCGGAAAACATCTCGACCGCCGGCGAGAAGAACGTCACCTGGAAAAGCCTGGAAGCGCGCATCTCGCCAGCCCATCGCGACTTCACCCGTAATCTGCTGAGGAAATATGACATCGAGCTGACGACACAGAACGTCGCCGACAACCAGCCGCAGCCTTTCGACGCCGAAACCGCGCTTGAGCTGCTTGACGTTTCCTTCCGCCATCCGATCAAGCTGATTGCCAATGCGCTTGGCGTGCCGCCGAAGGAGATGATCGATCGCGGCCGCCGGCACGGTGTGCCTGTGGCGGCGCTGGTCGGCGCCAAGGAACATGCGCTGCGGCAGGTCGCTGCCGGCGTCGACATCCTGGTGGTGCAAGGCACCGAGGCCGGCGGTCATTGCGGCGAGGTATCGACGCTGGTGCTGGTGCCGGAGGTGATCAAGGCGATCAAAAAGGTCCGTGACGTTCCGGTGCTCGCCGCCGGCGGCATCATGACGGGCAAGCAGATGGCGGCCTGCATGGCGATGGGCGCGGCCGGCGCGTGGACCGGCTCGGTGTGGCTGGCGACCGTGGAGTCCGAAACATCGGAAATCTTCCGCGAGAAGATGATCGCTGCGTCTTCGCGCGATGCGGTGCGCTCGAAGGGCCGCACCGGCAAACCGGCGCGGCAATTGCGCTCGGTCTGGACCGATGCCTGGGACCGCGGGCCCGACAGCCCGGGCGCGCTGCCGATGCCGCTGCAGAGCATCATCAGCCGCGACGCCTTCAATTCCATCGATCGCGCGGCGGCATCCGGCAACGCCAAGGCGCGCGACCTCGTGACCTACTTCGTCGGCCAGGGCGTCGGCCTGGTCGACAGTGTGAAATCGGCGAGCGCCGTGGTGCAGGAGTTCAAGGAAGACTTTGTCGAGGCCGTCGAGCATATGAATGCGCTGGTGGCCGAATAACCAACCCTTCGTCATTGCGAGCGGAGCGAAGCAATCCATTTCGCCACTTGCGGCACTATGGATTGCTTCGTCGCTTCGCTCCTCGCAATGACGACTGAGTAAATGTCTGGAAGTGAACAAGAATGGCAAACATCCCCGAAGACCGCATCCCCGTCATCGTCGGCGTCGGCGAGATCGTCGACCGGCCGAAAGAAATCGCCGACGGCCTCGAGCCGCTGGCGCTATTGGAAGCTGCATTGCGGCGCGCGGAAGCCGACAGCGGAGCAACACTTCTCGGTGAAATCGGCTCGCTCGATGTCGTGAGCTTTCTGAGCTGGCGTTATCGCGAACCGCAGAAGCTGTTGGCATCGCGGCTCGGTGTCACGCCGGCGCATTGCTATTACGGCCCGGTCGGCGGCGAGAGCCCGATCCGATATCTGCACGAAGCGGCGCAGCGCATCGCGCGCGGCGAATGCGCGGTGGCGGCCGTCTGTGGCGCGGAGGCGCAATCGACCGCGACCAAGGCGGAGCGAGCAGGCGTGCCCCTGCCCTGGACGCCTTTTGCCAAGGACGTGGAAGAACCCAAACGTGGTGCAGCGTTCCAGAAACCGCTCGCCGTGAAACTCGGCGTGTTTCGCCCGATCACGGTCTATCCGCTCTACGAGTCCGCGACCTCTGCACGCTGGGGCCAGAGCCCGCGCGAGGCGCTCGCCGAGTCCGGTTCGCTATGGTCGACCTATTCGCGCGTCGCGTCGGAAAATCCCAATTCCTGGCTGAAGAAGCGGTTCTCCGCCGACGACATCACGACGCCGACGCCGGAGAACCGGCTGATCGCCTGGCCCTACACCAAGCTGATGGTGGCGAACCCGACCGTGAACATGGGGGGCGCAGTGCTGTTGACCAGCCTTGCGAAAGCGCGCGCGGCCGGCGTGCCCGAGGACAAGCTCGTTTACTTAGCTGGCGGTGCGTCGGCCGAAGAGCCGCGTGACTATTTGCTGCGCGACCAGTTTTATGAAAGCCATCCGCAGAACGCGGTGCTGCATGCGGTGATGGATCTCGCCGACCGCAAAAAGTTCGACGCGATCGAGCTCTATAGCTGCTTTCCCTGCGTGCCCAAGATGGCACGGCGAACGCTGGGCCTCGGTCCCGACGTCGAGCCGACCGTCACGGGCGGGCTCACCTTCTTCGGCGCGCCGCTCAATACCTACATGACGCATGCGGCCTGCGCGATGGTGCGCAAGATGCGGGATGGCGCGAGGCACGGCCTGCTCTATGGTCAGGGCGGCTTCGTCACCAAGCATCACGGTCTGGTGCTGTCGCGCGAGATGCCGCGCGAGGCGATGAAGCAGGCGCATAGCGTGCAGGCGGAGGCGGATCGCAGCAAGGGCGCGGTGCCGGAGTTCGTTGCTGAGCCGAGCGGCAAGGGCAAGGTCGAGGCCTTCACCGTGATCTATCGCGGCAAGGGCGAGGTCGAGCATGGCGTCGTGATGCTGCGGACCGAGGACGGCCGGCGCACGCTCGGCCGTATCCCCGCCAGCGACGAGACGACGCTCGCGCATCTGCGCAATATGGATCGCACACCGGTAGGATCGCTCGGCGAGATCGCGATGGAAGAAGACGGCGTGCCTGGGTGGCGGGTGGGTTGATCGCAGCTGGTCGTTCCCCCTCGCCCCGTTCTTACGGGGAGAGGGTTGGGGTGAGGGGCTGGTTCCGCAAATATGGTGAGAGACGGACTCGTGGAGAGTCCCCCTCACCCGCATCGCATCTCCGATGCGACCTCTCCCCGCAAGCGGGGCGAGGTGACGAAAAGGCCTACCCCTTCACGTCCTGCTTTTCGGAAACCTTCTCGGGCTTCGCAGCCTTGGCGGTGGCGCCCGCGACACGGACCTGGTCGCCGTCGGCGATGCCGTCGGGCGGGGTGACGACGACGCGGTCTTCAGGCGTCAGACCGGAGGCGAGCTCGATGGTGCGGCCGAGATCGCGCGCGATCGTCACCGTCTTGAACTGGATCTTTTCGTCGGGACCGACGGTCGCAACACGCAGGCCGTTCTGGTTGAAGATCAGGGCGCTCGCGGGGATCGATAGCGGAACGCCGTCGCGTTGCAGGCCGAGGCGCACATTGGCATAGCCGCCGGGCATCAGCTCACCGGTGTTGTTGTCGAGGTCGAGCTGCATCCGCGTGGTGCCCGAGGCGACGTCGACCGACTGTGCGGAGGCCCCCACCGTCGCCTGGAACGTGCGGTTCGCATATTCCGGCGCGGTGAGCTGAGCCTTGGCGCCGATCTTGATTTGCGGCACGTAGTTCTGCGGGACGTTGACATAGACGCGCAGCTTCGAAATGTCCGAGATCACGAACATCGCCGGCCCGGAGCCGCCGCCGGCATTGATCAGGGCACCAACGTCGGTGTCGCGCGCGGTGACGATGCCGTCGAACGGCGCCGTGATTTTCTTGTAGGCGGAGAGCGCTTCCAGCCGCTCGACATTGGCCTGGTCCGCTTTCACCGTCCCGTCCTTGTTGGAGAGATCGGCGGTGCGCTCGTCGATCTCCTGCATCGAGACGAAGTTCGAGGCGATCAGCGTCTTGCGGCGGGCGAGCGTGGCCGCGGAAAGCTTGGCGCTGGCCTCGGCGCTGGCGAGATCGGCCTTGGCCTGCATCAGTTGCTGGTCGAGGTCGGGCGCCTCGATCTCGGCGATCACCTGGCCGGCCTTGACGCGGGCGCCGATGTCGGCGCTCCAGCTCTTCAGGTAGCCTTGCACGCGGGCGAAGATCGGCGCGCGGTAATAAGCCTCTAACCGCCCCGGCAGGTCGATGGTCGGGTTGGTGACCTTGGCGTCCGGCTGGGTGACGGCCACTGTCGGAACGGCCTGGTCGTTGGTCCATTCCTTGAGCTTCTCGTCGGACTGTTCGCGCGCGCGAATACCGGTGATGACGACTACAACCAGCGCGACGCCTGCCAGCACGCCCATGATGCCCAGCTTCCGGCGCGACACCGGGTGGCTCTGTTCAGTGGGCATGCTGCATCTCCAATGGGGCGGCGGCGCTGGCGCCTAGTTTCTTGTGTACCATACTGAAAACCACCGGAACAAACATTAACGTGGCGGTCGTTGCAAACACCAGGCCACCGATCACCGCGCGTCCAAGCGGCGCATTCTGCTCGCCACCCTCGCCCAGTCCCAGCGCCATCGGCGTCATGCCGATCACCATGGCGAGCGCCGTCATCAGCACCGGCCGGAACCGGACAAAGCCGGCCTCGATGGCGGCCTGGATCGGGTCACCCAACTCCTGATAGCGTTCGCGGGCAAAGCTGATCACCAGCACGCTGTTGGCGGTGGCCACGCCCATGCACATGATGGCGCCGGTGAGTGCCGGCACGGACAGCGTCGTCCTAGTCGTGAACAGCATCCAGATGATTCCGGCGAGCGCCGCCGGCAATGCCGTGATGATCACAAATGGGTCAGACCAGGACTGGAAGTTCACGACGATCAAGAGGTAGATCAGCACCACAGCCGCCAGCAAGCCGAACAGCAGCCCGGAGAAGGCCGCATCCATGGTCTGCACCTGCCCAAGCAGCACCACCGACGTTCCGCGCGGCGCCTGGGATGCGGTATCGGCGATGACGGCCCTGACGTCGTTGGCGACCGCGCCGAGATCGCGGCCCTGCGGGGTCGCGAAAATCTGGAACATCGGCTGGATGTCGTATTGCGAGACCACGGCGCTGGACACCGTGCGCGTGATGTCGGCGATGCCGCCGAGGATCGGCGGGGTCTGTGTGGTGGCCACAGCCGGCGAGATCGGCAACGCCTCGAGCGCCGAGAGCGAATCGATCTGGAATTGCGGCGTCTGCATCACGATCGAATAGGACACGCCGTTCTCGGGATTGAGGAAGTAGGTCGGGGCCACCTGGCCGCTGCCGGCGAGATTGACGGTAAGACTGTTGGTGACGTCGCGTTCGGTGAGTCCGACATATTGCGCGCGGGTGCGGTCGACCGCGACATTGAACGTCGGGTTGTTGGGCGATTGCTGGATGCGCGGGTCGGCAATGCCGGGGATGCGCCGGATCCGTGTCAGCAGCTTGTTGGCATGGGCATAGTTCGCCGCCGCATCGGCGCCGCGCACCTGAAGATCGATCGGCGCCGGCGCGCCGAAATTGAGAATCTGGCTGACGATGTCGGCGGGCAGAAACGCGAACGTCATGCCCGGGAATGCCGCCGGCAACTGCTCGCGCATGATCTTGACATATTCGGCGGTGGGCCGGTGGCCCTCCTTCAGCTTGATCTGGATGTCGCCGTCCTGCGAACCGATCACGCCGGTGTTGTTATAGGTCATGTTGATGCCGGAGATCGGCATGCCGATGTTGTCGGCCAGCGTCTCGATCTCGGACGGGGGGATGATCTTGCGGATCACCTTCTGCACGTCGGCAAACTGGTTGGCGGTCTCCTCGATGCGGGTGCCGACCTGGGTGCGGACATGCATCAGGATCGATCCGGTATCGACCGCGGGAAAGAAGTTGCGGCCGATATAGGGCACCAGCAGGAACGAGGAGGCGATGAAGCAGAGGAAGCCGATCACGAACACGGCGCGTGCGCGCAAAGCGAACATCAGGAGGTCGCGATAGCCGGCACGAATCTGCTCGAATCGGCGCTCGAAACCCCGCTGGAACCACACCAGCGGATTGCGCGAGGGCGGCGGCCCGCCCTCATGATGCTCGTGCTGCTGCAACAGATATTTCGCCATGGTCGGCACCAGCGTACGCGAGAGGATGAACGACCACAGCATGGCGAACATCACCGCTTCCGCCATCGGCACGAACAGGAAGCGCGCCACACCGGTGAGGAAGAACATCGGCACGAACACGATGCAGATGCAGAGCAGCGAGACGAAGGCCGGCACCACGATCTGGTTGGCGCCATCCATGATCGCGGCCTCGACGGGCTTGCCCTGCTCCAGGTGCCAGTTGATGTTCTCGATCGTCACCGTCGCCTCGTCGACGAGGATGCCGACGGCGAGAGCAAGGCCGCCGAGCGTCATGATGTTGAGCGTCTCGCCGACCGCATAAAGCATCGTCACCGCGCCGAACACCGAGAGCGGGATCGAGACCGCGATGATCAGGGTCGAGCGCCAGGAGCCGAGGAACAACAGGATCATCACGCTGGTGAGCAGCGCCGCGACCACGCCCTCGAAGATCACGCCGTTCACCGCGCCGCGCACGAACACCGACTGGTCGCCGATGAAATCGATCTTGAGCGCCTCGGGCAGCGCATCACGGGATTCGATCACCTTCTGCTTGATGCCGGCGATGATATCCAGCGTCGAGGTGAAGCCGGACTTGAGCACCATCATCAGCACGGAGCGGTTGCCGTTGACGTGGACGATGTTGGTCTGCGGCGGATTGCCGTCGCGCACGCTGGCGACGTCGCGGATATAGACCATGGCGCCGTTGACGGTCTTGATCGGCAGGTCGCCGAGCTCGTTGATCTTCAGCGGCGAATTGTTGAGCTGCAGATTATATTCGAACTCGCCGATCTTTTGCGTCCCGACCGGCGTGATCAGATTTTGGGCGGCCAGCGCATTGGCGACGTCCTGCCCCGACAACCCGCGCGACTGCAGCTGGTCGGGATTGATGTCGATTTGGATCTGGCGCTGCTTGCCACCGTATGGATAAGGAATCGCCGCGCCGGGCACCGTGATCAGCGGTGTACGCAGCTGATTGATGCCGATATCAGCGAGGTTCTGCTCGGTCAGCCCCTCGCCCGACAGCGCGATCTGGATGATCGGCACGGTGGAGGCGTTGTAGTTCAGGATCAAAGGCGGCGTCGCGCCCGGCGGCATCTGCTTCAACAGCGTCTGCGAGATCGCGGTGACTTGTGCGTTCGCGGTACGGATATCGACGTTCGGCTGGAAGAAGATCTTGATGATGCCGATGCCGTTATAGGAATTGGCGACGATGTGCTCGATATCGTTCACCGTCGTCGTCAGCGCGCGCTCGAACGGGGTCACCATGCGGCCCGACATCTGGTCCGGCGACAGGCCGGTGTACTGCCAGACCACGCCGATGACGGGAATGCGAATGTCGGGGAAGATGTCGGTCGGCGTGCGCAACGCGGCCAGCGGGCCAGCGATCAGGATCAGCAGTGCCAGCACGACGAAAGTATAGGGCCGGCTCAGCGCGATGCGGACCAGTGCGACCATAAACAGGCATTCCCCAACGGACGAGCCACGGCGCGAATCCAACTACCCAGTTGGGTGGCTCGCCAGCGCCCATTTACCTGAACGGCCGCGCACAGCCAAGAACGGGCAAGAACACTTACCTTCAATTCCCCGATAGCAGGCCGTGAGGGGCGCAAAAAAGCGGCGGAAAGCCCTTATTTAATGGGCATGCTGCACGTCTGCTGTGCCAGCGGTCGGTAAGTTCACGACCTTGGCATGGACCTTGGGATCGTACTTCTTGTGGACCATGCTGAAGACAACCGGCACGAACACCAGTGTAGCGATGGTCGCAAAAATCAAGCCGCCAATGACGGCCCGTCCGAGCGGCGCGTTCTGCTCGCCGCCCTCGCCCAGCCCAAGCGCCATCGGCGCCATGCCGATAACCATGGCAAGCGCGGTCATGAGAACGGGGCGGAAGCGAACAAAACCTGCTTCGAGAGCGGCCATCACAGGATCGCCCAACTCTTCATAGCGCTCGCGGGCGAAGCTTATTACCAGCACGCTGTTGGCGGTGGCGACGCCCATGCACATGATGGCGCCGGTCAGGGCGGGAACCGACAGCGTTGTTTGCGTCGTGAACAGCATCCAGACGATGCCGGCGAGCGCGGCCGGCAGCGCGGTGATGATCACGAACGGGTCAGACCAGGACTGGAAATTCACGACGATCAAAAGATAGATCAGCACCGCCGCCGCGAGCAGGCCGAACAAAAGGCCCGAAAAGGCCGAGTTCATGGTCTGCACCTGGCCCAGCAGGACCACCGAGCTGCCCTTCGGCACGTCCTTGGCGGTTTCGGCCAGCAACGCACGGACGTCGGCTGCGACTGCGCCGAGGTCGCGGCCCTGCGGGGTCGCGAAAATCTGTACCATGGACTGGATGTCATATTGTGACACCACCGCGCTCGAGATCGTGCGCTTGATATCGGCAATGCCGCCAAGGATCGGCGATTGCGGATTGCCGGTCGCCGTCAGCGGCAGCGCCTGCAGCGCGCTCAGGGAATCGATCTGGTATTGCGGCGTCTGCATCACGATCGAATAGGACACGCCGTTGTCCGGGTGGGGATAGTAGGTCGGCGCCACCTGCGAAGAGCCGGCGAGGTTGACGACCAGGCTGTTGGTGACGTCGCGCTCGGTGAGCCCGACATACTGCGCGCGGGTGCGGTCGACATCGATGTTGAAGGTCGGGTTGCTCGGCGACTGCTGGATGCGCGCATCCGCAATGCCGGGAATGCGGCGGATACGACCGAGCAGCTTGCTGGCGTAAGCGAAATTCGCATCGAGATTGGCGCCGCGCACCTGCAGATCGATCGGCGCCGGCGCACCGAAATTGAGGATCTGGCTGACGATGTCGGCAGGCAGGAACGCAAACGTCATGCCGGGGAACGCCTTCGGCAGTTGCTCGCGCATCGCCTTGACATACTCCTCCGTCGGCCGGTGCCCTTCACGCAGCTTGATCTGGATGTCGCCGTCCTGCGGACCGATCACGCCGGTGTTGTTGTAGGTCATGTTGATGCCGGAGATCGGCATGCCGATGTTGTCGGTCAGCGTCTCGATCTCGGTCGGAGGGATGATCTTGCGAATCGCCTTTTGCACGTCGGCGAACTGGTTGGCGCTTTCCTCGACCCGGGTGCCGACCTGGGTGCGGGCATGCAGCAGGATGTTGCCCGCATCGACCGAGGGGAAGAAGTTGCGCCCCAGGAACGGCACCAGCAGGAACGAGATTGCGACAAAACCGAGGAAGCCGGTGACGAACACCTTGCGGTGGCCGAGCGCGAGCGACAGCACGTCGTGATAGCCTTGGCGGAAGCGCTCGAATCGCGCCTCGAAGCCGCGCTGGAACTTCACCAGGGGATTGCGTGTCGGCGGCTTCGCGTCGCCCTCATGATGGGTGTGCGGCTTCAAGAGGTAATTCGCCATGGTCGGCACCAGCGTGCGCGACAGGATGAACGACCACATCATGGCGAACATCACGGCTTCCGCCATCGGCACGAACAGGAAGCGGGCGACGCCGGTGAGGAAGAACATCGGCACGAACACGATGCAGATGCAGAGCAGCGAGACGAAGGCGGGCGTGACGATCTGCTGGGCGCCGTCGAGAATCGCCTGCGTCACCGGCTTGCCCTGCTCGAGGTGGTAATTGATGTTCTCGATGGTGACGGTGGCGTCGTCGACAAGGATACCGACGGCAAGCGCGAGCCCGCCCAGCGTCATGATATTGAGCGTCTCGCCGACCGCCGACAGCATGATGATGGCACCGAGGATTGACAGCGGGATCGAGACCGCGATGATGACGGTCGAGCGCCAGCTCCCGAGGAACAGCAGGATCATCAGGCTGGTGAGACAGGCCGCGATCACGCCTTCATTGGCGACGCCGCCGATCGCGCTGCGCACGAATACCGACTGGTCGCCGACGAAGTTGATCTTCAGATTGTCCGGCAGCTGCGATTTGACGTCGATCACCTTCTGCTTGATGCCGGAGATGATATCGAGGGTCGAGATTGCGCCGGCCTTGAGCACCATCATCAGCACAGACCGGTTGCCGTCGACATGGACGATGTTGGTCTGCGGCGGGTTGCCGTCGCGCACGGTCGCGACGTCGCGGATATAGACCATGGCGCCGTTGACGGTCTTGATCGGCAGATTGCCGAGTTCTTCGATTCGGAGCGGCGAGGTGTGGCGCTGGATATTGTACTCGAACTCGCCGATCTTTTGCGTGCCGACCGGCGTGATCAGGTTTTGCGCGGCGAGCGTGTTGGCGACGTCCTGCCCCGAAAGGCCGCGCGCCTGCAATGCCGCCGAGTTGAGATCGATCTGGATCTGGCGCTGCTTGCCACCATAGGGATAGGGGATCGCGGCGCCCGGCACCGTGATCAGCGGCGTGCGGAGCTGGTTGATGCCGAGGTCGGCGAGATTCTGCTCGGTCAGCCCCTCACCCGACAGCGCGACCTGGATGATCGGCACCGTCGAAGCGTTGTAGTTCAAAATCAGCGGCGGCGTCGCGCCGGGAGGGAGCTGCTTCAGCAGCGTCTGCGAGATCGCCGTGACCTGCGCGTTGGCGGTGCGGATATCGACATTGGGCTGGAAGAAGATCTTGACGATGCCAAACCCGTTATAGGAGTTGGCGACGATGTGCTCGATATCGTTCACCGTCGTCGTCAGCGTGCGCTCGAACGGCGTGGTGATGCGCCCTGCCATCTGATCCGGCGGCAGGCCGGTATATTGCCAGACCACGCCGATCACGGGGATGCGGATATCAGGGAAGATGTCGGTCGGGGTGCGCAAAGCCGCCAGCGGTCCGAGCAGCAAGAGCAAAAGCGCGAGCACGACAAAAGTGTAGGGTCGGCTGAGCGCGATGCGGACCAGGGCGATCATGTAGCGGGCGTTTCCCAGGCGTTAGGGCAAGCATTGGGGAGTGGCAAGGCATCGCGGCCCGGCGTCACTCCCAAGGCTTGTTTACCTGAACCGTCCGCAATCAGCTAACAGCGGAGCGCAACGCCCTCCTCCACTTCCGCGATAGCTCGAGCCTGCGGCGTCGCAGCACGGAACCGGCGATCCGGCCGGCCGCGATACCCACCGACGGCTTTCTGTCGGGGCAGGTATCGACGGGGCTGGCAACTCGATCAGGCAGCGCGGACGGAGTTGAGGAACTTCGAGACCTCAGCCTTGAGGCGGCCGGAGTCGGTCGACAAGGTCTGCGCTGCAGAGAGCACTTGCGAGGAGGCCGATCCCGTCTCGCTGGCGCCACGCTGCACGTCGGTGATGTTGGAGGAGACCTGCTGAGTGCCATGGGCAGCCTGCTGGACGTTGCGAGAGATTTCCTGGGTCGAGGCGCCCTGCTCCTCGACGGCCGAGGCGATGGTCGAAGCGATCTCCGACAGCCGCTCGATCGTGCCCGAAATCTCCTTGATCGCGTTGACGGAGTCCGCGGTCGCGCTCTGGATACCGTTGATCTGCTGCCCGATCTCGCCAGTTGCTTTCGCGGTCTGCTCGGCCAGCGCCTTGACCTCTGAGGCGACCACGGCAAAGCCACGACCAGCTTCACCGGCGCGTGCCGCCTCGATCGTGGCATTGAGCGCCAGAAGATTGGTCTGGCCCGCGATGGTGTTGATCAGCTCGACTACGTCGCCAATCCGGCTTGCCGCCTTCGACAATTCGCTGACGCGATCGGTGGTAGAGCGCGCCTGGCCGACAGCCTCAGTCGCTATGCGTGCCGATTCCTGCACCTGGCGGCTGATCTCGTTGACCGACGACGACAGCTCTTCTGCCGCCGAAGCCACCGATTGCACGTTGGTGGAGGCTTCTTCGGACGCAGCGGCAACCATGGTGGTCAGCTCCTGCGCGCGTTCGGCGGTCGCCGTCAGCGTGCCGGCCGAGACTTCAAGCTCGCCCGAGGCGGAGGAGACGGTCTCGACGATACGGCCGACTGCATTCTCGAAATCGTCGGCCATCTTCGCCATCTCGGCCTTGCGCTGGCGCGCCAGCACCTCGTCCTGCCTGATCTTGGTCTCGGCTTCTTCGCGCGCTTTCGTCTCGGCGTTCTGGCGGATGACGATGACCGTCTTGGCCACATCGCCGACTTCATCGCCGCGATTTGCGCCGGGAATTTCGATGTTCAAATCACCGGCGGCCATCTTGCCGAGCGCCCCGTTCAGGCGCATCAGCGGCCGCGAGACATCGACAAACGTGAAGACCACCGAGCCGAGCTGCACCAGGATCATCACGAGCCCCAAGATCAGACCCAAGCGGTTTGCCTGCCTCAGCTCAGTGCCTGCCAGCGTCTTGGCCGCCTCGGCATTCTTGCTGGCATTGTCCAGAGCCGCTCGCATCAGCTCCACGGTCTGGGCGACAACCGGCATCGCCTTGGCCTCGACGAGCTCCTTCTTGGCCGCCTCGGCCTGGATCGCCTCCTGGGTCGCCGCGGAAAATCCCTTCACGGTTTTCGCCAGTGAATCGATGGTACCGAGCAGCTCCACGTCGCTGACGATGCTTCGCGCGCTATCGAGCGTATCATCCAGCCCGCCGGTGCGATTGACGATCACCTGCTTCTGGCCCTCGTCGCCCGTGGCGATCAACTGCCAGGTCGCGGAGCGAACCGAATTGAAGCTCGAGTCGGCTTCGTTCAGGACTTTTTCGACGTCGGATTGGTTTGATGCGCGGATCAGCGCCGGCGACAACAGCAGACCTTCGAATGTCTTGGTCCATTCCGCGGAGCGATCGTTCCGCTTGTTGGTGATCTCGAAAATCCTGACCTGGACCTTTCCGATTTCCGAGGCGTGATCATGATATTCGACGGCCAGGGACTTGATCTTTTGCAGGCGCTCCTTGTCTTCCGCATGGGCGACATTGCCGATGGCCACGTCGAGATCGCCGGTCACGGCTGCGAAGGACGCGTTCAGTCCGCCCAGGCTCTTCTCGAGCTCCTGCGGATTCCTCGACTGCCTGATATCGCGCACCGCAAGCTCCATTCCCCGCAAGGCGATGTTGGCCTGCAGGATGCGATCAGCGATTGTCTGGTGAACCTCGGCACGGTGATTGGCCGCATCGATGGTCGCTTCCGAGACCATCTGATTGACCACCATGCCTGCCGCCAGGAGCACTCCGAAGAGGCCAACGGCGCCGAGCTTGTTACCGATACGGTTGAGCTTGATCATGCTGCTGAGGGTCCGCTTGGAGAAATCCTGGGAAGATTCGGGCGCGCTGAATCAGGCGGCGGGCAGCATAACCGCCGCTTATTCAACTAACGTTAATGGTCCCGCCATAGATTCGCGGATCAGTAGGCCTCGCCGGGAGGCGGTGGCGCGCTGCGCCCCTGTCAGCTCATGCGCAACAGCCGGTTCAGGCAGCACGCACCGAGTTCAGGAACTTCGAGACCTCGGCCTTGAGGCGGCCGGAGTCGGTCGACAAGGTCTGCGCTGCAGAGAGCACTTGCGAGGAGGCCGATCCCGTCTCGCTGGCGCCACGCTGCACGTCGGTGATGTTGGACGAGACCTGCTGGGTGCCCTGCGCCGCCTGCTGGACGTTGCGGGAAATCTCCTGGGTCGCGGCGCCCTGCTCTTCGACGGCCGCGGCGATGGTCGAGGAAATCTCCGACAGCCGCTCGATCGTGCTCGAAATCTCCTTGATGGCGTTGACGGAGTCCTGCGTCGCACCCTGGATGCCGTTGATCTGCAGCCCGATCTCGCCGGTCGCTTTCGCCGTCTGCTCGGCCAGCGCCTTGACTTCGGACGCGACGACAGCAAAGCCGCGGCCGGCCTCGCCGGCGCGGGCCGCCTCGATCGTGGCGTTGAGCGCCAGCAGGTTGGTCTGGCCTGCGATGGTGTTGATGAGCTCGACCACGTCGCCGATCCGGCTCGCCGCCTTCGACAGCTCGCTGACGCGATCGGTGGTGGAGCGGGCCTGGCCGACGGCCTCAGTCGCCATGCGCGCCGATTCCTGCACTTGGCGGCTGATCTCGTTGACCGAGGACGACAGCTGTTCCGTGGCGGAAGCCACCGACTGTACGTTGGTCGACGCCTCCTCGGACGCCGCGCCGACCATGGTGGTCAGCTCCTGCGCGCGCTCGGCAGTCGCCGTCAGCGTGCCGGCAGAGACTTCGAGCTCGCTCGAGGCGGAGGACACGGTCTCGACAATGCGGCCGACCGCATTCTCGAAATCGTTGGCCATCTTCGCCATCTCGGCCTTGCGCTGACGCGCCAGCACTTCGTCCTGCCTGATCTTGGTCTCGGCTTCCTCGCGGGCCTTGGTTTCCGCGTTGTGGCGGATCACCGTCACGGTCTTGGCGAGGTCGCCGATCTCGTCGCCGCGATCGGCACCGGGGATCACCACGTCGAGATTGCCGCCGGCCATCTCACCCAGCGCCTTGTTCAGCCGCGTCATCGGGCGCGCTATCCCGGCGAAGGAGAAGGTGACCGAACCGATCAGCGCGGCCATCACGGCGATGGCCATGACCAGGTTGAACCAGTTGGCGGTATGGATCGCGTCGGCGGCCTCCTGCTTCGCGGCCGCCGTATTCTTTTGTGCGAACGGCACCGCCGAATCCATGAGATCGCCGACCTCGGTGACGATCTTGATGGTGCGCCCCACGATCTCGTCCTTGGCCTGCTCGGTCTTGACCGTCTCGGCATTGGCGGCGAGGAAGCGGGAGGCAATCGATTCCAGCGCACCGATGGCGGCGCGGAACTCGCCATCATCGGAAATGCCGCGGGCCTGTTCCAGGATTTCCTTGACGCTCGCCTCGATCTTGGCGATCGCGTCAATCAGCTTGGGATCGCCCGTCGCGCTGAAGCGCCAGACCTGCGCCCGCATCAGGTTCAATTTGGCGTCGGCGCGGCCGAACTGCTTCTCGATGGTGTCATGCTGCTCGAGCTTGGCCAGCGCCGGCGAAGCAAGCTCGGCATCCAGCGCTTTGGTCCATTCCGTGGAGACCTCGACGCGCTTGTCGATCTCGGCCAGCAATTTCTTCTGGGCGCTGCCGAGCTCGGCGATGCCGGCGCTGTATTCGGCCATCAGCGACTTGATCTTCTGGAAGCGCTCCTTGTTCTCGGCCTTCAGGGCGTTCTCCTGCGCGAAGCCCACGAATTTCAGCCCGGACGCCTCGAATTTCTTCATCTCATCGAGGTTCTGGTCGACCTCGGCGATGCTGCGCGCGAGCCGGATGGTGCGGGCGCGAAGCTGCATCTGGCGGAGCTCCAGATGCGCCGACAACGCGCTGTCGGCGACGGCCTGATAGCGCGCGGCAACATTGTCGGCCTCGCTGACCTTGGCTTCCGACATGAGCTGGTTGGCGATCATGCCAGCCGCCAGCAAGACGCCGAATGCGCCGGCAATGCCGAGCTTGTTGCCAATGCGGTTGAACTTGATCATGCGGCCGGCCCCCCGAAACCTGCGATGCGAATCGTCGCACCTGTCCCCTCGAGAGAACCAATAGGGTTACCACTCCCTAAATCGGGTTAACGCCGAGCCCGACTACGGACAGACGCGCGATATGGCGCGGCGCCGCTGGCGACGAACTGAAAAGCGATCGGGCGCCATCCCTTCGGATGACGCCCGGCAAGACGACCTGTCGGCGAGCTTAGGCGGCGCGTACGTTGGTCAGGAACTTCGACACCTCGGTCTTGAGGCGTCCGGAGTCGCCCGACAGCGTCTGGGCGGCGGAGAGCACCTGCGAGGAAGCGGATCCCGTCTCGGTGGCGCCGCGCTGCACGTCGGTGATGTTGGCAGAGACCTGCTGGGTGCCCTGCGCGGCCTGCTGGACGTTGCGGGAGATCTCCTGGGTTGCAGCGCCCTGCTCTTCCACGGCAGCTGCAATGGTCGAGGAGATTTCGGAAAGCCTTTCGATGGTGCCGGAGATTTCCTTGATGGCGTTGACGGAGTCCTGGGTCGCGGCCTGGATGCCGTTGATCTGCTGGCCGATCTCGCCGGTGGCTTTCGCGGTCTGTTCGGCGAGCGCCTTCACTTCGGAAGCAACCACCGCAAAGCCGCGGCCGGCTTCACCGGCGCGTGCCGCCTCGATGGTGGCATTGAGCGCCAGCAGATTGGTCTGACCCGCGATGGTGTTGATCAGCTCGACGACGTCGCCGATACGGGTTGCCGCCTTCGACAGCTCGCTGACGCGCTCCGTCGTACCGCGTGCCTGGCCGACGGCCTCGCTGGCCATCCGCGCCGATTCCTGCACCTGGCGGCTGATCTCGTTGACCGAAGACGACAGCTCTTCGGTCGCAGAGGCGACCGACTGCACGTTGGTGGAGGCTTCCTCCGACGCGGAGGCAACCGTGGTCGACAGTTCCTGCGAACGTACGGCGGTGGCCGACAAGGTGCCGGCGGACGCTTCGAGCTGGGTCGAGGCGGAAGAGACGGTGCCGACGATCTCGCCAATCATCTGCTCGAACTCGCGGGTGATGTTGTCGACCCGGCGGCCGCGCTCGATCTTGGCTTCGGCGTCCTTGGCGGCGGCCTCGTCGGCGGCCTTCTTGGCGATCAGCGCTTCCTTGAAGATCTGCAAGGCGTCCGCCATCTGGCCCATTTCGTTCTTCTCGCCCCGGTGCGGGATTTCGACCGAGAGGTCGCCCTGGCCGAGCGCCTGCATCGGCTTGACGATCGAGGCGATGCCGTTGGAGACGTCGCGGATCATATAGAAGCTCACCGCCACGCCGGCGATGATGGCCGCGCCGAGGATGATCGCCAGCATCATCAGCGACGAGCTGTAGGTGTCGGCGGCATCCGCGGCTGCCTTGTCGGCGCCGGTGTTGTTGAGGTCGATGTCCTTTTTCAGGATTTCGTCGGACTCGATCCCGATCTTGTTGACGGTCTTCGTGTTCAGCTCGTGAGCCTCATGCGGGAAATGGCCGGGGTCCTTGCGCGACAGCGCCATCACATCCTGGGTGCCCTTCTTGTAAGCGTCCCAGGATTTGGACCAGTCGTTGTAGAGCGCCCGTTCCTCCGGAGTGGTGATCATCGGCTCGTAGGTCTGGCGGATCTTGATGTTACCGTCGACAACGCCCTGCAGAACCTTCTCGGACGAGTCCTTCTCCTCGATGGTCTCGCCCAGCATGTGCTCGCGGATCACGTTGCGATAGGTGATGACGCCGGCGCGCAATTCGCCGAGCGCACGGACGCTGGGCAGCCAGTTGGTCGCGATGTCGACGGTGCTGGCATTGATCGCGCGCATATTGCGAACCGCCAGCAATCCCATGCCGGTCATCACAACCAGCAGGAATGCCACAACCAGGATGATCTTGGAGCGGATCGAGAGTTTGGAAAGCATGGCGAAGTTTTCTCTTCCTGAAGCGCGTGCGCGAAATCGGGACCGACGAATCGGCTTTGGGAATAAATGCTGCCGCGCATCAAAGACGATGGAACCTACGGCCGCGTTAACGAAACGACCCCGTAGGACTACGGAATCGTTAAAAACGCATGGGAAATGAGAACGAGCTTGCGCCTAACGCATAAGCCCGAGCGCGTCGCTGAAGAATTCAGGGCCGCCAAAATTGCCTGATTTCAGGGCAAGCAGCATTGCTCTTTCCTTGGCGCCTTCTTTCGCGCCAACCGCACGCAGCACCGGCACACCGGCCGCGATCTCCGCTCCGACCAGAAAGCCCGGAATTTTCAACCGGTCGACCACCGCGCCCGAGGTTTCGCCGCCGGCGACCACCAGCCGGTGCACTCCCGATTGCACCAGGCCCTCGGCGATGTCGGCCATCGCCTGCTCGATGGCGTGCCCGGCGGCGTCGCGGCCATGACGCGCCTGAAGGGTGGCGACCTCATCCGGTGTCGCGCTGGAGGCGATCAGCACCGGTCCACTGCCGAGCCGCTCGCGCGCCCAGGCGAGCGCGCGGCGCGCTTCATCCTTGCCCTTGACGACCTGATCCGGATCGAGATGCAGCACCGGCATGATCTTCTCGGCATTGGCGATTTGCCCAAGCGTCGCCTGCGAGCAGCTTCCGGCAAGACACGCGGCCGGCCCGCCAATCGGATCGGACGCGAGATCCGGCGCAACCGCCGTGCCACCGGCCAGCGCCCGCGCCAGCCCAAGGCCCATGCCGGACGCACCGACCGAGACCGTGTGCTCGACGGCGACCGCGCCAATGGTCTCGAGATCGAGGTCGAACACCGCGTCGATGATAACAGCGCCAACGCCTTTGTCTGCGAGATCAGCCAGTTTCGCGCGCACCGCTTCCGGACCCCGCGTAACGGTCGCCAGATCGACCAGGCCGATTTTGGTCCGGCTCTGACGCGCCAGGACGCGCACCAGGTTGGAATCATGCATCGGGTTGAGCGGATGGTCCTTCAGCGGACTTTCGTTCAGCGGCACGGAGCCGACGAAGAGATTACCCTGATAGACGGTGCGGCCGGTTTCGGGGAACGCGGGCGTCACCAGCACGATCCTGTCGGCGGAATCGGTGCGCAGTGCATCCATCACCGGGCCGATATTGCCCTTGTCGGTGGAATCGAAGGTCGAGCAGATCTTGAACAGCACATGCGAGGCGCCGCGGCCGCGCAGCCATTTTTCCGCCGCGCGCGAGCGCTCGACCGCAATGGATGCCTCGATCGAGCGACTCTTGAGCGACACAACCACGGCATCGACTTCGGGCAGCGCGAGATCATCGGACGGCACGCCGATGGTCTGCACGGTGCGCAAGCCCGCTCGCGTCAGCGTGTTGGCGAGGTCGGAGGCGCCGGTATAATCGTCGGCGATGCAGCCGAGTTTCAGGCTCACGGCTTCACTCCGGTATAGGGCTTGAACCAGGCCAGGCCATCGGTGGTCTTGCCACGCGGATTATACTCGCAGCCGACAAAGCCCTGGTAGCCGAGCCGGTCGAGCTCGGCGAACAGATAAGGATAGTTGAGCTCCTCGCCATCGGGCTCGTTGCGCGAGGGGATGCTGGCGATCTGGGTGTGGCCGATGACCGGCATCATCTCGCGCAGATGCATGGTCACGTCGCCATGGATGATCTGGCAGTGATAGATGTCGAATTGAAGTTTCAGGTTCGGAATCTTCAATTCCCTGATGAGATCATAGGCGAAATTGAAATTGTTGAGGAAGTAGCCGGGCACATTGCGCGGGTTGATCGGCTCGATCACGACATCGAGCCCGTGCGGCGCAAAGAACTCGGCGGCATAGGCGACCGACTTGTAGAAAGCTTCCACCGCCTTGCGGTCGCTGCGCTCGGCGATCCCCGCCATCAGGTGCAAGCGCTTGACGCCGGTCGCCTGCGCGTAAGGCAGCGCGGTAACGAGGCTCTCTTTGAGATCGTCAAAGCGCTCGGGCAGCGCGGCAAAGCCCTTCTCGCCGGCGGCCCAGTTGCCGGGCGGCAGGTTGAACAGCGCCTGAGTCAGGCCGTTGCGGTGCAGGCGGTCACCGACTTCCTTTGCGGGAAACTCATAGGGAAACAGAAACTCCACGGCGGTGAAGCCGGCCTTTGCGGCCGCCTCGAAGCGGTCGAGGAACGGCACCTCGGTGAACATCATGGAGAGATTGGCGGCGAAACGGGGCATGCTTTGTCCTCTTATCTGGGCATGATCTTATTCGGAAAACCGGCTTCCACTTTTCCGGATCATGCCTTTACTTATCGCCCGGCAGCTTGGTGCCGGTCATGCGCGCATACATCCGCGCCACCGAGGCGTCGTCGTCGCGGCCCATGCCGGAGGCGGCGGTGGCCAGAAACATCTGCAGCGCGGCGGCCGCAACCGGTACGGGGAACCGAGCCGTGCGCGCCATATCCTGGATGATGCCGAGGTCTTTCACGAAAATCTCGACCGCGCTGCGCGGCGCATAATCGCCGTCGAGCACATGCGGCATGCGGTTCTCGAACATCCAGGAATTTCCGGCAGATGCGGTGATCACCTCATATACTTTCTTGATGTCGAGGCCTTGTTTGGCGGCAAAGGTGATCGCCTCCGAGGCGGCCGCAATATGCACGCCGGCGAGGAGCTGATTGATCATCTTGAAGGCCGCGCCCTGGCCCGGCGCGTCGCCGAGCTCATAGAGTTTCGCGGCCATGGCATCGAGCGCGGGCCGCGCCTTCGCGAACGCCGCCGCGCTGCCGGAGGCGAGAATGGTGAGCTCGCCTTGCGCGGCGCGCTGCGCACCGCCGGAGATCGGCGCGTCCAGATAGTGCCGGCCGGTTGCCTCCAGCTCCTTGGCGAGCCGGCGGGCGACATCGGGGTCCATGGTGGCGGATGAAATAAAGACGGCATCCTTTGGCAGCGTCTCGGCGACGCCATCCTTGCCGAACAGGATGGTTTCGGTCTGCGCGGCGTTGACGACCACGCTGACCACGATGCCGGCATCCCCAGCAGCTTCCGCCGGGGTCTTCGCGCCCTTGCCGCCATCCTCCACGAACCGTGCCACCGAGTCCGCCGCCACGTCGCAGCCGGTGACGGTAAAGCCGGCGCGCTTGAGGGAGGTCGCCATGCCAAAGCCCATCGAGCCGAGCCCGATCACGGCGACGGGCGGTTTTGCGGTCTCAGCCATGCGGCGCTTCCTCTGCTCTCAACTTCACGTCTTTAGCCCCTGCCTATCACGGCTTGGCCGCGCTGCCAAAGCGTGAGACAACGCCAAAAACGGGAAGAAGCCAGGAAAACCGTATGAGTGAAACAAGGCTCCGTGAGGACATCTGCCGTTTCGGCCGTTCGCTGTTCGAGCGAGGGCTGACGCCGGGCTCATCGGGCAATATCAGCGTCAAGCTGGACGACGGCGGCTGGCTGGTGACGCCGACCAACGCCTCGCTCGGTTTCCTCGATCCCGCCAAATTGTCGCGGCTTGCTCCCGACGGTAAGCTCGTCTCCGGCGATGCCCCCACCAAGGAAGTGCCGCTACACTCGGCGCTGTACCAGACGCGATCCGCCGCGCGCGCAGTGGTGCATCTGCACTCCACCCACTCGGTCGCAATCTCGATGCTGCCCGAGATCGACCCGCGCGCGGTGCTCCCACCGTTAACGGCCTATTATTTGATGAAATGCGGCGCGACCGCGCTCGTGCCCTATTACCGGCCGGGTGATCCCGCCGTGGCGGATGCGATCAAGGGACTGGCCGGCAAATACTCATCGGTGCTGCTCGCCAATCACGGCCCCGTGGTGTCGGGCGACACACTGGAAGCGGCGGTGTTTGCCACGGAAGAGCTGGAGGAGACGGCGAAGCTCTATCTGCTCCTGCGCGGGCTCAACCCGCGCTATCTATCGCCGGAGCAGATCAAGGATCTGGTCAAGACGTTCGGACTGACATTGCCGGAACACGGGCACGATTGACCGCCCCAATCGTCATTGCGAGCGAAGCGAAGCAATCCAGACAATCTCCGCCTGAACAGTCTGGATTGCTTCCGCCTTCGTCCATTGAGCTACGGCGGACAGGTCGTCGCAAACACTTCTCGCAATGACGGAGCGGCAATCACAATCCCAGATACGCCTTGCGGACGTCCGGGTTGGTCTTGATGTCGCTGGCGTTGCCCTGCATCAGCACGCGGCCGGTTTGCAGGATGTAGGCGCGATCGGCGATTTCCAGGCACTCGGCCATCCGCTGCTCGACGATCAGGACCGTCATGCCGGCGTCGCGGATGCGTTTGACCGCTGCAAAGATCTCGTCGACCAGCTTCGGCATGATGCCCTGCGAGGGCTCGTCCAGCATCAACAGCCGCGGCCGCGTCATCAGCGCACGGCCGATCGCGAGCATCTGCTGCTCGCCGCCGGACAGCGTTTCCGCACGCTGGTCG
>Ga0210401_10000352_pt1 | contig 56954 bp, 44 predicted proteins | sample IncBWH32MmetaG_FD_150866 | JGI IMG/M metagenome (GOLD analysis project Ga0210401, IMG submission 150866) | Forest soil microbial communities from Barre Woods Harvard Forest LTER site, Petersham, Massachusetts, United States - Inc-BW-H-32-M | ecosystem: Environmental > Terrestrial > Soil >...
GGGAATTCTCCTGATCAGATGGTAGGCCCCTGCGGCTACCATGGCGATGCCGAATGTCGTGAAAAATGCTAGCGACACCGCAGCCAGCCGCAGGATCCCCGTTCCTGTACTTTTCATCACAAGGTTCCTCGAATGCGAACTACGAAGAGGGCCTCGAAAGCGATCATTCAGGCAGCGGCATTCTAACTCGAATTTCTCGCCGGGAATCCATAATTTGGCAGTCGAACCAAAAGTTGATATGACGTGAGCCGTGATGTGGCGCCGGCATCCCGCCGGCGCCACGACAGACTTGCGGTCACAATCGAGAAGGAACGAAGGCTAATCCACCGCGGGAAGTTTGGAAACATCCCAGCCGCCGCCGAGAGCTTTTACCAGGAGGACAGTCGACGTCAGGCGGCGCGTCAGCAGGCTTACGGCGGTGCGTTCGTTGGCCAGCGCCGCGCTTTGCGCGGTGATCACAGTCAGATAGGTGTCGAGACCTCCCTTGTACCGGTTGGTGGATTGCTCGAGGGCGCGATTGGCGGCGGCGACCGCGGCATCCTGCGTTTTGGCTTCCTCTTCGAGAACTCGGAGATCGGACAGAGAATCTTCCACTTCCTGAAAAGAGGTAAGCACCGTCTGCTGATAATCCGCAACCATTTCGTCGTACGTCGCTTTGGCCTGATCGGAAACCGCCCGCCTTCGCCCGGCATCAAATGCAGTTTCCACCGCGGACCCGCCGATGGACCAAAGCGCGCTCGGCCCCGTCAGCCAGTTTGGAAATCGCCCGCTCTCGAATCCTCCCAGGAGCCCCAGAGTGATCGTCGGGAAAAAAGCTGCCCGGGCGATTCCAATTTGTTCGTTGGCGGAAGCGACTCTTCTTTCCGCTTCGGCGATATCGGGTCGCCGTTCCAGCAGCTCGGACGGAAGTCCGGGAGGAGGCACCGGCGGAGTGGCGGGCAACTGGGCGGGATCCAGAGTGAACGAGGAAGCCGGCTGTCCGATGAGGACCGCGACGGCGTGCTCAAATTGGTCACGCGCCGAAGTAATGTCAATATCCTGGGCGCGCGTTTGCTCGAGCTGTGTTGCGGCCAGGTCGACATCTTCACGAGAAGCGACGCCGCCTCGAAAACGGTCCTCCGTGAGTTGAAGCGCTTTCGCAAAAGCGTCGACATTGGTATCAAACAGCTGCTTCTGCGCATCCAGTCCGCGCAGGGTCATGTACTCCAGGGCCAGCTCCGCGTGCAGGCTGAGGCGAATCGTTTCCAAATCCGCTGCCGAGGCCTGCGCCAGCGTGCGGCTGGCCTGCACGCTCCGCCGGACGCTTCCCCAAACGTCAGCCTCGTACGAGAGATCTCCCTCGAGGATCAAATCCGAATAATTGACCGGAGCTGCTCCGCCGAACAGGGCTTTATTTCGGGACTGGCGATTTTGCGATGGTGTTACGCTGGCCGTGACGAGTGGAAACAGGGCCGATCGCGTTTCTCGCAGCACGTCTCGCGCTTCCTGAAACCGGTCCACGGCCGCACGCAGGGATTGGTTGGAGACATTGACTTTTTCTTCCAGCGCATTTAACTGCGGATCCTGAAAAATCTCCCACCAATTTCCCTTTTGCGCCTGATCGCTCGGCTGCGCCGGTTTCCAGTTTGCATTCTCCTTGTAGGAAGGTGGAATTTGCGTCGTGGGCCTTTCATACTTCGGCCCCACCGAGCAGCCGCAGATCAGGAGAAATCCCAGGGAAAGAATCGGCGACATTCGCAGGCGAAAGACGTTTGCCAACTGGAATGTGCGGAGAAGTTCAACCGGCCGGACCATCAAGGTTTCCTCTGCGCAGGAGCCGGATTCTCAGCCACGCGAACCGCCGCGCCATCGGTAAGCGAGTCGGATGGATTCAGGACGACGGATTCATCGCCTTTAAGTCCCGCGACGATTTCAATCTCCGTTCCGAAATCCCGGCCCGGCGTAACCGGGATCAGGGAAATTGTTTTCCCGTTTTTTACGATGGCCACTTGCAAGCCCGCGGATTTGAAAATGGTCGCATTCACAGGGAGCGTGAAGGTGTTCACAGGGGAAGGAAGCTTGAGGTGCACTTCGACGTAGCCGCCGGGCTTGAGCAGGCGCGCGGAATTGTCCACGTCAACTTCAGTCAGCAACGTACGTGACGTGTTGTCAATGGCTCCGGAACTCCGCACTACGGTTCCTTGGAATCGCCGGCCGGGAAATTCGGCGAGAGCCAGCTCGGCGTGCAGCCCTGGCCTGATCTCAGGAGAATCGAATTGCGGGACATTGACATAGACGCGCAATGGGTTCATGGCCGCGATGTGAAACAGTTCGCGCGAGGCGCCGCCGCTGCTGCCGGAATCGATCAGCTGTCCGATATCGGTGTTGCGTGCCGTGATCACGCCGTCAAAAGGCGCATAAACTTTTTCGAAGGCTTGCATGTCTTGCAGCCGCTTCACATTGGCCTGGGCCGATTCAACGGTGGTCCTGCGAGCATCGTAATTACCGGTGGCATTGTCGACGTCCTGCTGTGCGACGGAATCGGTTTTCAGCAAATCCTTGTAGCGAGTGGCGGTGACTTCCGCCAGGTTCATGTTGGCCTGGGCAGTTGACAGGTCCGCGCGCGCCTGCTGCAATTGCTGATCCACTTCCGGCGAATCGATCTCGGCGAGCAGTTGTCCGGCTTTCACATTCGCGCCGATATCGGCGTACCATTTCTTCAAGTACCCGTTGGTCCGCGCAAAAATAGGCGCATCGGTATACGGTTGCATGTCTCCCGGAATGACAATTTCCTGCTGGGGCGCGCCGGCCTTTGGATGAATGACGGAGACAGTCGGGATAGCGAGTTCTTGCGTCTCCTGCGAGAGCTGCGCATTGGCCTTGCGCCGGCTTGAAATTCCCCAGAGAACAACCAGGGCGACCACAATCACGACAACCAGAAGCACCACGCCGCGGGCCACTTTGCTGCCCGGCGAAGGCGGGCCTACATGGGCAGGCCGTTCTCTGGCCGGCGCTTCCGCCTGATCCCGCTGATTGGAAACAACCTCCATCTGATCCTCCGGAAAATTGCTGCGGGCCCTACTTCCGCACTGAACGCTTGCCGCGGCGAGCGTGGAGCCCGTCTGAACACTGGGCCAACTACTCGCCCGGAATTTCGATTACGGCGGATTCGCCCCGCTCTCCGCGGAATCCGTGAATCAAACTGTACACCGACGGCACGAAGAGAAGCGTCGCGACCGTCGCAAACAGCAGCCCGCCGATCACCGCTCTTCCCAGTGGCGCGTTCTGCTCACCGCCTTCGCCGAGGCCAACGGCCATCGGCAGCATGCCGATGATCATGGCCATGGCCGTCATGATCACCGGCCGAAAACGAGTAAACCCGGCCTCTTCGGCGGCCTGGACGGGAGCGAGCCCTTCCTGAACCCGTTCTTTTGAAAAGCTGACCACCAGGATGCTGTTCGCCGTGGCCACGCCCATGCACATGATCGAGCCCGTCAGCGCCGGCACACTGATCGTCGTGTGCGTCACGAACAGCATCCACACAATCCCGGCCAGAGCCGCGGGCAGGGCGGAAATGATGATGAAGGGATCGAGCCAGGACTGGAAGTTGACCACGATCAGCAGATAAATCAGAAGAATCGCGAATCCCAGCCCGGCCAAGAGGCCCACGAACGAACTGCGCATCGTGTCAATCTGCCCGCGCACGAATATTTGGGAGCCGCGCGGCAAGCGGCTGCGATTCCGGTTCACGATCGTGTCGATATCCTTGGCGACCCCGCCCAGATCTCGTCCTTGCGTAGCTCCAAAAATGTCAATCATGTTCTGAGCGTCATAGTGGGACACCGTCGCCATTCCCACTCCCCGCGAAACGGTTCCCAGGTTCGCAAGCTGCTGCCAGGGCGCTCGCGCGCTGCCGCTACCGCTCGCCCCGGTCACAGGAATGTTTTCCAGGTCTTGCAGGGACTGGAAATCGTACTGCGGGGCTTGCGTGGCCACGAGGTAGGTGACCCCGGACTTGGGGTCGAGCCAGAAAGACGGCGAAGTTTGAAAGCTGCCACTCAACGAAACCAGCAGGTTCCCGGCGACATCGCGCTGCGTAAAGCCGGCCTGAAGAGTCTTGGTGCGATCCACGTTGATGTGCAACTTTGGCTGATTGAAAGGCTGCTGAATCCGCAAGTCGGCGATTCCAGTGACCGCGTTCAATTGCTCCATCAGATCGTTGGCGAACTGATGGTTGGCCTCGACATTGCGTCCCATGATTTGAATATCAATCGGCGCGGGCAGGCCGAAATTCAGGATCTGGCTGACGATGTCCGCGGGCGGGAAGTAAAACATTACGCCCGGAAATTCCCTGGTGAGTTTCTGGCGCAAATCATGCATGTACCATTCGGTGGGGTGGTGATTCGCGTTTAGGGAAATCATGATGTCGGCGTCTTCCGGACCGATCGGGGCCGACGTGCTATACACGTAATTGTATGCGCTGTAGGGAAGCCCAATGTTGTCAATCACACTTTCAATCTCGTTCGCCGGAATTTGCTCGTGGATGGTTCGCTCCACCTCGCTGCAGAGTTCCGCAGTTTCCTCAATGCGGGTGGCTGTCGGCGCACGCAGGTGCAGCTTGATTTGCCCCGCGTCGACGCTCGGAAAGAAATCCTCGCCCAGCCACGGGTACAGCGCAAAGGAAGCAACGCACACCGCCAGAAAAAGGAGCGGAAAAAACACGGTATGCGCCAGGCAGGTTTTCAGGATCCCCCGGTAAAAATTCCTGAGTCTTTCGAATTGCAATTCAAAATGTCCCTGCAAGCGCACCAGGGGATTTCTGCTGGCAAGCGACGTTTCCACGGATTCTTCGCCGTGGGCTTTCAGCAGATACCGAGCCATCGTGGGCACAAGTGTGCGCGAGAGCAAATAGGATGCCAGCATCGCGAATACGACAGCTTCCGCCAGCGGCACGAACAAATACTTGGCCACGCCCGTCAGGAAGAACATGGGCACAAACACGATGCAGATCGAAAGAGTGGAGACGAACGCCGGCACGGCGATTTGCTGGGCGCCGTCCAGGATGGCCTGAATAATTTCCTTCCCCTGGGCGAGGTTGCGGTTGATGTTCTCGATTTCCACCGTGGCGTCATCGACCAGGATGCCGACCGCCAGCGCCAGGCCCCCGAGCGTCATGATGTTGATGGTCTGTCCGATGGCGCTCAGGACGATGATCGACGTAAGGATCGAAAGTGGAATGGAAACCGCAATGATCAGCGTGCTGCGCCAGCTTCCCAAGAAAATCAAAATCATCAGCCCGGTGAGGCAGGCGGCAATGACCGCCTCACGAACGACTCCGTTGATGGAGGCGCGGACAAACAACGATTGGTCGGCGATCGGGCGGGCGCGAAACTCCGGCGGCAGGCTTGCGAGGACCGTGGGCAACTGCTGTTTGATCTCGTTGATGATGTCCAGCGTCGAGGTGTTGCCGAGCTTCAGGACAGTCATCAGCGCGGCTCTTTGCCCGTCCACCATGACGATATTGGTTTGTGGAGGATTGCCGTCGCGGACGTGCGCCACGTCCCGAATGTAAATCGTATTCGTGCCCACCGTTTTGATCGGCAAATCATTCATTTCTTCGACGGTCTGGGGACTCGCATTCAGGTCCACATCGTCTTCCGTGGAACCGATTTTTACCGTGCCGGCAGGCAAGATCAGGTTTTGATTTCCGATCGCGGTGACCACATCATTCGGCGAAAGCCCTTTGGCCTGCAGCGCGGGGATATTCAGGTCCACCTGGATTTGGCGCTGCTTGCCCCCGTAGGGGTTCGGGAAAACGGCGCCCTGCACGGTCGCCAGCTGCGAACGCAGGAAATTCGCCGCCAGGTCGTTCAACTGCTGTTCGGAAAGGCCCTTCCCGGAAAGCGCGAGTTGAATAATGGGGACGGAGGACGCGTTGTAGGCCAGGATAAACGGCGGAGTCGTTCCCGGTGGATCTTGCCGGACGGCGGATTGCGCGATGGCCGTAACTTGCGCCATAGCCATGTCAATGCGCACGCTGGGATAGAAAAAAATCTTGATAACGCCGAGCCCGTTCAACGATTGCGATTCGATGTGCTCAACATCGTTGACCGTCGCGGTGAGCCCGCGCTCGAAGCCCACGACCAGGCGCTGGGATACATCCTCGGCCGAAAGCCCTGCATATCCGTAAACAACGGCGACGATCGGGATATCGATATTCGGGAAAATATCAATGGGCGTGGTATATACCGCCAGCGTCCCCAGAATCAGAATCAGCAAAGACATCACCACAAAGGTGTAGGGTCTTCGCAGCGCTAATCGAACAATCCACATACAGAAACCTTAACTCCATGGCCTGCCCATGCCGGGCTTTGCCGACACGAGCGCGAAAATCATTGAAAGCAATTCCAGCGATTGTATTTCAGTCCGACTTCCCGCAAATAAAATCCGGTCTGCGCTGGCGATACTGAAGTTTGTTGATAGCTTGCGTCTTTCTTTCCCCAACTCGCGTTGCTCGGGGGATAGGCCGAGGCGCTTCTACTGTACTATCTTCAGATGCGCGAATCTAAACTCCCGTTACATTTTCATTCGATAATGGCACTATGCCGTGCGGCTAACCGGCCTAAGCGCAGCCTGAAAAAGCGAATCGAAAAATAGCCCCAGAACTTCGCGGACGTCTCCATCCGATACCGTCTTGAGGTCCAACAGATGCTCGAGTAGCAATCCCTGCGAGACCGCGCCGAGGCAGGCCGAGGCGGCCGGATAGGCGATCGGAATGCTCTTGCCGAGCGCGGTCATGATTTCGGAAAACAGTTGGCCGAACGAGGCCCGGATGCGGCGGTGGCGGTTGCGCAGCCGCTGATGCGCCTCGGGGTGGCGCAGGGCAAACAGCTTGAATTCCATGGAGATCAGTACCAGGCGGCGGTCGGTGGCCTGCTCCGCGTAATGCGTGCGCAGCGCCGCGAGCTTTTCGGCGGGATCGGAGTGGCGGCGGACGGCGCTGCTGAAGGTTTCGATGCGTTCGCGCACCCATTCCTCGAACAGGGCAAAGAAGATGTCTTCCTTGCTTTTGAAGTTGGCGTAAAAGGCGCCCCGGGTATAACCGGCGCCGGCGGCGATATCCTCGAGGCGGGCCGCTTCAAAGCCATCCTGCGCGAAAATGCGTTTGGCGGCGTCCAGCAATTTCCGGCGGGTGGCCCGAGTGCGTTCGGTCTGGCGGCTGCGGGAGCGCACCGCCGGGGAAGGGCGCACCCGGCCCCTCTTCTTGCCCGCGGGAAGCATAAGTTCTCTCATCCCCGCGCCGCGCTTGTCTTGACAGGATACATGCGTGTATGTATCTTACTTGGGTGTCCCTGGCCGCGCAAGCCTAAATTGCAAGACTAGATTGCAAGATCGGACCAGCCGCCTGGCCTCCCCCTTGGTTCGCGCATCCCGAGTGCGGCAGGCGCGGCTGGCAATTCCCGAAGAATCGAGCGCTGAACATGCGAACTTCCTGGCTTCTTTTGTCTTTTCTGACGGTCGGCATGCTGGCTCTGGTTCCTGGGGCCGCGGCGCAGTCCGGCCCATACCAAGGCAGCGCGACCGCGGGCCCGGCCTCCGAGCAGCCGCTCTCGCTGACACTTGACACGGCTCTGAAGATGGGCCTTCGCTATAATCTCGGAGGAATTACTTCCGAGCAGAACTCGCAATACGCCAAAGGGGAGAGCATCGTGGTGCGCAGCGCGCTGTATCCCAACTTCTCCGGCGCCCTTCGCGAGAATGTAGAACAAATCGATCTGTCCTCCTTTGGTTTCAAATTCAAATTTCCTCCCAGCCTGGGTGTCAATATTCCGAATATCGTCGGCCCCTTCAATTATTTCGATTTGCGAGGGTACCTGACGCAGCGCGTCGCCGATGTGCAAGCCATCCGCTCCTTTCAATCTTCCCGCGAAGCGCAACGAGCGGCCGAACTTTCCGCGGCGGACTCGCGGGAAATCGTGGTGTTCGTGGTGACCTCGGCTTATTTGCAGGTGATTGCCGAAGCGGCGCGCGTCGAATCGGTCAAGGTGCAAGTGGATAGCGCCCAGGCGATTTACCAGCAGGCCGCGGACCGTTTTTCGGCGGGCCTCAGCGCAAAAATTGACATGACCAGAAGCCAGGTCGAATTGGAAACGCAGCAGCAAAGGCTGACGGCGGAGCAGGCGGATTACGCCAAACAGAAAATCGCGTTCGCGCGTTTGATCGGATTATCACCCGCACAGTCATTCAGCCTGGCGGACAAGATGCCCTATGCACCGCTCGAAAATATAACGTTGGAACAGGCGCTCACACTGGCCGCGCAAAACCGTTCCGACCTGAAAGCCGCGGAAGCGCAACTGCACGCGGCCGAGTTCGCGCGCAAGTCGGCCGTGGCGGAGCATTATCCGACGTTGGGCATCGTTGCGGATTACGGCGTGATCGGCGTCAATCCGGCGAATTCTCACGGAACCTTCGACGTGAGCGGTCAACTCCTGTTTCCCATTTGGGCGGGAGGGCACACCCACGGCGACATCGTCGAAGCGGAGGCAACGCTGAAGCAGCGGCGCGCCGAATTCGAAAACGTGCGCGATCAGGTAGAGGCGGATGTCAGAAACGCCTACCTAGATCTCAACGCCGCCGCCGAACTGGTGCGCGTCGCGCAAAGCCGCCGTGAACTTGCGCGGGATTCGCTGACTCAGTCCACGGACCGCTTCACTTCCGGGGTTGCGGACACCGTCGAAGTGACCCAGGCCCAGGAAGTGGTGGCCAGCGCGGAGTCCGAGTATATCGCCGACCTGAATGCGCACAACCTGGCCAAGGCCAGCGTGGCGCGCGCGGTGGGCCAGGCGGAAAAAATCATGCGCGATCTTTTGAGGAGCCAATAACCATGGCCGTCGACCAATTGCAGCAAAAGAGTGCGCCCCGGCCTGCTGAACCCGCCGGAAGATCGAATGATCCGAACGACGCCGGCAGCAATGCCGAGGGGCGTCGCAGGACGCTCCTGTTCGCGGCCATCCTGGGCGGCCTGATTCTTCTGGGGGCTGCTTCGTTTTGGGTGTATTCGCGCACCTACGAATCCACCGACGACGCACAGGTGGACGGGCATCTCAACGGAATCACGGCGCGGATCGACGGCGATGTGAAAGCGGTCCACGTGGAAGAGAATCAATCCGTGCAAGCCGGAGATGTGCTCGTCGAGCTCGACCCGCGTGATTACGAGGTCGCTGTGGATCAAGCGCGAGCGCAACTATTGAAAGCGCAGGCCGGCGAGCGCGCGGAAAATCCAAACCTGCCGATCACGCAAAGCACTTCGCAGACCAGCGTGTCGACAACCCGGTCTGAAGTAGCCAATGCCGAAGCGGCTCTGGCGGCCGCCGAGCGCGATCAGTTGGCTGCGCAGTCCCGCGTGCTGGAGGTGCAGGCGAATAACGGCAAGGCCCAGGCCGACGTCGCGCGCTACCAGGCGCTGGTGGACAAGAACGAAGTCGCGCGCTCCGATTACGATCAAGTGGTGGGGACAGCCAAAGCGTTCGCCGCCTCTGTCGATTCCGCGAAAGCCTCGGCCGAGGCCGCGCAAAAAGTCGTGGAGCAACGGCGGGCGCAACTCGATCAAGCGCGCAGCATGATGGAGTCGGCCCGCGTGAATGCGCCCAATCAGGTGGCCATTTCCATGGCCAACCTGCAGTCCAAGCAAGCCGACGTGCAAGCCATGAAAGCGCAACTGGACCGCGCACAACTCGATCTCAGCCATTGCAAGATCATCGCGCCGGTGGCGGGAGTCATCAGTAAACGAACGGTCGAAGTCGGCGAACACGTCAGCAAAGGCGGGCGCCTTGTCACTCTCGCCGATCTGGGCGATCTGTGGGTGACCGCCAATTTCAAGGAAAGCCAGTTGAAACAAATGCACGCCGGCCAATCGGTCACGATTCTTGTGGACGCGTACGATCAGAATTTCGACGGGACCGTCGAAGCCATGCCCGGCTCAACAGGCTCAGTCACCAGTTTGCTTCCTCCGGAAAACGCGACGGGCAACTATGTAAAAGTTGTCCAGCGCCTGCCGGTGCGTATCCGCTTCAAACCGGGGCAGCAAGGGCTTGACCGCCTGAGGCCCGGAATGTCGGTGGTCCCGAAAGTCTGGCTCAAGTAGCACGCGCTTCAGAGTGCTGGTTTTCGTTTCGTAGCGCCCGCCTTCAGGCGGGCGCTACAAAACCACTCGAACTTTGTGTTGTCAAACTGGCTGTGAACCTCGTGCCGTAGGATGAATAGCTTGACGGACAATCTAGACGCCCACTGGAAGCCGAAATATAACCCATGGCTGATCGCTCTGACGGTCACGCTGGCCACCTTCATGGAGGTGCTGGATACCTCCATCGCCAATGTGTCTCTGCCGCACATCGCCGGCAACCTCTCCGCCAGTCAGGAAGAGTCCACCTGGGTCCTCACGAGTTACCTGGTTTCAAATGCGATCATTCTGCCGATCAGCGCCTGGCTCTCCACTATCATTGGCCGCAAGCGTTTTTACATGACCTGCGTCGCGCTGTTTACGGTCAGCAGCTTTCTTTGCGGACTTGCGCCGAGCCTGGGTATGTTGATCTTCTTCCGAGTACTGCAAGGCGTCGGGGGCGGAGGGCTGCAGCCCAGCGAGCAGGCCATCCTGGCCGACACGTTTCCCGCATCCAAGCGCGGCATGGCGTTCGCCGTGTATGGCATGGCCGTCGTGCTCGCGCCGGCCATCGGCCCGACGCTCGGCGGATACATCACCGACAATTTCAACTGGCGCTGGATTTTTTACGTGAACGTTCCGATCGGTTTGATTTCGCTGTTCCTCACCAACCGCCTGGTGGAGGACCCGCCATTTCTGAAACGCGAGCAGGAGCGTAGGAGGGGCATCCGCGCCGATTACGTGGGGCTTGGACTGCTCACGCTGGCGATTGCCAGTTTGCAGATTGCGCTCGACAAGGGGCAGGAGTCCGACTGGTTCTCTTCGCGTTGGATTACTTCTCTTGTAATTCTTGCGGGGTATGCGTTCCTGGTATGGATCGTCTGGGAGTGGCACCATCCGAATCCGGTCGTGGACATCCGCATGTTTAAGAGGCGCAATTTCGCGACGGCCATGTTTTTCAGTTTTACGGTGGGGATCGTGTTGTACGGCACAACCGTCATGATCCCGCAATTTTTGCAGGTGCAACTGGGATATCCGGCGGTGGTGGCCGGTGAGGCGCTGGCCGGCGGCGGTTTTGTCATGATGTGCGTGCTGCCGTTCGTGGGGACGCTGGTCTCGCGAGTGGACCCGCGCAAGATGATGGCGTTCGGATTTGTGTCGATTTCCGCGGCGATGTATTACATGTCGACCCTGTTCAGCCTGACCATGGATTTCCGCGCGGCATTTTTGATGCGCACGTTGCAGATGTTCGGCCTGGCGTTCATCTTCGTGCCGCAGAATGTTCTGGCGTACGTAGGCGTCCCGCGCGAAAAGAACAATCAGATTTCTTCCATGAACAGCTTTATGCGCAATGTAGGCGGAAGCATTGGCATCGCGCTGATCTCAACATCGATCGCGCGCGTCGCCCAGCGGCGCCGCTTTTCGATGGTCGCGCACACGACGCCCGGAACGCCGCCCTACGAAGGCCTCATGGCCGGGCTGACCGAGACATTCAAAGGAAAAGGCGCCGCCAGCGTCGAGGCTACGCGGCAAGCCCACGGCCTCGTATCAAGCATCATCGACAGGCAGGCCACCACAATTGCCTACGTCGAAGTGATTTCCGTTCTGGCCGTCATTATCCTTTGCCTCGTCCCGTTCCTCCTCATCATGAAGAGAAACCGGCCAGCCGTAGGCGAGCAAACAGCAATTCACTGAATTAGCGCAGGCTTCAGCCTGTGGGGTTTGGTCCTTGCAGGGACGAAACCCAAAGGCTCAAAAGCAAGTGTGACGACTCGATTTCCAACAGGCCAGTGCTAAGCGTACTGCCGAAAAAGTAGTTTATTTTGTCATTCCGAGCGAAGCGAGGAATCTCTCTTCGATTCGGCGCCATGAAAAGAAAGAGAGATTCCTCGCTTCGCTCGGAATGACAAAATTCTGGAGGTTTTTTTGCCCCCTGTAAAGCGGTATTGATTCTGCAAACCTAGTGGCACGGCTGCTGCCGCGCTCTACAAAGATTTGGCAGAGTCCCCACAGGCTGAAGCCTGCGCTACGAAATCTCGGCTATACTGTCGCGGGTGGCGGGACGAAATAAAAAATCCGCGCAGGGATGGGAGTTCGGTTGTATCCCTTCATTCACATTGGCCCACTGACGCTTGGCTCGTACGGACTGATGGTGGCGATCGGGCTGATTTGCGCGTTTTTTATTCTGCGCGCTGATTTTGCGCGCCGCGGAATTTCTGCGGACTCCGAAGCGATCATCGGCATCACTGGGCTCGCGGGACTTGCCGGTTCGCGGCTCTACCATTTACTGGAAAGCCCCGCCGAATTTTTCGCCGATCCGTGGCCGCAGCTTTTCAGCACCATGGGTTTCGCGTTCGCCGGCGCGATCATTGGCGGCTTTTTCGCGCTCGTGCTTTTAGCCAAGCGCTTCCGGATGCCCGTGCTGCTGCTGCTCGACGCCGCTTCACCTGCGGCGGCCATGGGCTATGGCATCGGGCGTATCGGTTGCTTGGTCTCAGGTGACGGCGATTATGGCATCGCCACCAACCTCCCCTGGGGGATGGCCTTTAACCCTTTACAACCCGGCTCTCGAATACTCCGTTTCATTCAGATTGACCATGGCGCCCTGAATCCCAGCTATGGACGGGATGTCCGCGGGTTGCCTCTCGATGCGATTGTGCGGGTTCACCCCACGCCCATTTACGAATTCCTGGTGGCCATTCTGATTTTTTGGATTCTCTGGCGGCTTGGCGCGCGCGGCTTGAAAAAGCGCGCCCCGAACGGAATTATTTTCGCGGCTTATCTTGTGCTCACCGGGATCGTGCGATTTCTAGTCGAAATCATCCGCATCAATCCGCGCTCGTTCTACGGCCTCACGAACGCGCAGGCGGCAAGCGTGGTCTCGGTTCTTGCGGGTGTGGCTCTCTTTGTATACTGCCAAAAGGCGGCGCCTAAGCCGGCCAAGTAAGAGAATCGTTCAATGCTTCCACCCCAGAAAGTTCAGGGGTTAAATTCCCCGATCGAACAATATTTTTCGGCGGGACTAGAATCCCGGCCTCGGAAGTCACTGCGCGCTCGCATCTTTTGGTTTGTTTGCTTCCGCTGCGGTCTTTGCGGAGGCGTCGACGATGTCCACCGGCCCGTATTTCTCAAGAATCGTCTTGATCTTGCCGGCGTCTCCTACGGCCACCACCTGCATGGTCGCCGGATTGATATATTTCCTGGCCACGCGCTGTACGTCGTCCGCGCTGATGGCTGTAATCTGCGCGGGATATTTGTCCCAGTACTCGGCGGGAAAATTGTAGGCCTTCCGCGTGATGGCGTAGCCGAACAGCTGTTGCGGCGATTCCAGGGAAAGCGCGAAGCGCGCCACCACCGAGCGGCGGGCCGCGTCGAGTTCATCTTCCGGCACTTTTTCGTCTCGAATCCGGTTTAGTTCGCGCAAAAATTCGGTCATCGCTCCATCGGTCACTTCCGTGCGCAAATCGCCGCCCGCCGTCAAGGGCCCGGCATATTTTCGCGCGATCAAATTGCTATACACGCCGTAGGTGTAGCCCTTTTCTTCGCGCAGATTCAAAAACAAGCGGCTCGCCGATCCCGCGCCCAGGACTTCATTCATCACCACCAGCGCCGGATAATCGGGGCTCGTGCGATCGATGGCCAGGTTGCCCATCAGCAGAGTGGTTTGCACCGATCCAGGCCGGTCGATCAGGAATATCTTCTCTTTGTTTGCGGGCGGTGGACCGGGAGAGAATTTTACTGTCGTTTTGGAACGTGGCCACTCCGACAGCCATTGCCGCAGCTTGGGAATGAGCGTCTCCGCGTGGACATCGCCCGAGATAGCCAGAATTGTGTTTTGCGGCGAGTAACGGGTGTCGTGCCACTCCGCGAGCATCGCCGGCGTCAGGGAATCGAGAGACTCGGGCGTGGTGGAAACAACCGCCGCGGGATATGTCCCGTACAAAGCGCGGCTCATGGTTTGGTTCGCCAAAAATCCAGGTTGCGAGCGCTGCTGCAGCAGCGCGGGCTTTGTACGCGCCTGGTATTGCGCAAGTTCATCGGGGGGGAAACTAGGATGCAGGAGAACATCCGTGGTCAGTGCGAACCACCGTTCGAACGTGTCCGACAACCCCGAGGCGGACACCACGGTTGAGCCGGAGCCGAATCCCGCGGATGCGGAAAGCGACGCGCCCAGGGCGTCGATTTGCTCGGCAATTTGCTTGCTTGTGCGCGTTTTTGTGCCCTCGGTCAGCAGACGCGCCGTCGCCCCAGCCAGGCCGGGCTGGGCCGCGGGTTCGTACATGGGGCCCGCACCGTCGATATCGAATTGCACCGTAATCAGCGGAAAGCGGTGGTCCTCAAGAATCATCAGGTTGATGCCGTTCGGAAGCGTGGTTTCGATCGGACGCGGCAGCTTGACTTTCAGGATGTCTTTCGAAACTGGCGCGCGATTCAGGCGCTCGACTTTGCTGGTGGGGATGGACTTGTCGGTGGCGGATTCACCCTGGCTCCACGCTGTCGCCGCTAAAGCAACTGCCAGGATTACAACTGCCGCCGCCTGGATTGAAGACCTGATGCTCAAATTGCGTCTCATGGATTTCCTTTTCATTCTTACCGGGCAATTCCCGTTTCGTGCGTACCGCGGATTCCTTTTTGCCTTTATCGTGCGGGCGCGGTTGGCACTTTCGGATTTGTCCACACCACGGTTCGCTGCGTAGCGCCGAGATACTGCCGCGCCACGCGCTCAACGTCGCTGGGAGTGATTTCGCTGTATTTTGCAAGAACCGTGTTGATCAGATTCGGATCGTGAAAGTACACGGCGTACTGGCCCAGGGTTCGTGCGCGACTCATCGTGCTGATCATGGATTGCGCCTGCTGCAAGCGATCTTGAATCAGGACTTTTTGCATTTCCGCGGGAGTGACGCCATCCGTTTTGACGCGCTCGAACTCCTCATAAATCAGCTTCTCGACCTCGGTCGCGTCCTGGCCCGGCTTGAGCAATGCGAAAGCCTGAAAAAGCGCCGGCCCGCGCCGGAAATCGACTCCTCCAGACACTTGCAAAGCCACTGCTTTTTCCTTCACCAGTTTTTGATACAGCCGCGAGGACGGCCCGCCAAACAAAATATCGCCCAGCATGTCCAGCGCGTAAAAATCCGGAGTATTTGCCGGAACGGTTTTGTAGACGATGTCCAGCCGTGGCAGGCGAGCAAAGGAATCTTCGACCACGGTTCTGCGCTCGGCGGTCTGCGCGGGTTCGGCCATGTCCACGGCAGGAGGAGTGGGCTGTGAAGGAATGTCTTCAAAATATTTTTTGATCTTGGCAATGGTGCCGGCTGCGTTGAAATCGCCGACCAGCGTCAGGACGGCGTTGTCGGGCGCATAGTAGGTCTTGAAAAATTGCGCAACGTCATCGAGGCTCGCCCTGTTCAGATCGGCCATCGAACCCATGGTGGAATGTTTGTACGCGAAATTGTCGTAGGCCAGGTCTCCCATGATTTCGCCGGTTTTTCCGTAGGGCTGGTTGTCCATGCGCAGGCGCCGCTCCTCCTGGACCGTGTTGCGCTGGTTGTCCAGGTTCGCCTGAGTGATTCGCAGGGCGCGCATGCGGTCGGATTCGAGGAACAGCGCCATGTCCAGCTGGTTGGCAGGCACGCGTTCGTAATAATTTGTCGAATCGCTGCTGGTGGTGCCGTTCACGTCGCCGCCGTTCACGCGCACCAGGATCAAGTGTTCGCCTTTCCCCACGTTTTCGGAGCCCTGGAACATCATGTGTTCAAACAGATGCGCAAATCCAGTGTGGCCCGGCAATTCGTTTCGCGATCCGACGTCGTAGGTGACGCAGAGCGATACCGTCGGCGCCGCATGGTCTTCCGAGAGCACCACGCGCAAACCGTTCTTCAGCGTGTATTGCTGGACGCGAATCTGCACTTCTTGAGCAGCCGCAGCCGTAACCTGAGCCGGCAGGCTTCGCGGCCCTGCCGCGGCCTTGATGCCCGCGATTCCCAGAATCAGACCCAGCCCGGCAGTCGATAAAATTCTAAATCGATTCACGTTGTGCTCCTGCTAAACGCACTTCTTCCTGATACTCTATCCTACTTTCAATAGACGCCCGGCGGCAGCAATTGTTTCTCCTAACTTTCAAAACATGCCCTGCAACCACCCTGTCGCATCAAATGCTTCTGCGAGGTAAACTTTAGCGTCCATGGACACCACCCCCGGCACCAATGTCATTGAGGTTCTTTCCCTTACGCGGCGTTACGGCCTGCTTGTAGCGGTCGATCATCTGACGTTTTCTGTTGCATCGGGAGCGACGTTCGGCCTGCTCGGGCCAAACGGCGCGGGGAAGAGCACGCTCATCAAAATGCTGACGACGCTGCTGCCTCCCACGGAGGGCACGGCAAAAATCGCCGGCTTTGATCTGGTGAAGCATCCCGAGTTGGTGCGAAAGAAGATCGGCTACGTTTCGCAGATGCTGTCCGCGGACGGCGATCTGACCGGCTACGAGAACCTGCTGATTTCCGCGAAGCTCTACGGCATGCCGAGGACGGAGCGGTCCCGGCGGATCGCGCAAGCCCTGGAATTCATGGAACTCGCGCACGTCGGCGGCAAACTCGTGCGGCAATATTCCGGCGGCATGATTCGGCGCCTGGAAATCGCGCAATCCATGTTGCACCGTCCCAGCGTGTTGTTCATGGATGAGCCGTCCGTCGGCCTCGATCCCTCCGCAAAACGTTCCGTATGGGAGAGGATCCGCGAACTGCGCCGCGAGTTCGGCACGACCATCCTGATGACCACGCACGACATGGAAGAGGCCGACCATTTATGCGACACGGTGGCCGTAATGCACCGCGGCGTGCTCGCCGCCATGGACACGCCGGCTGCGCTCAAAGCGCAAGTCGGCGCGGAGTCCTCGCTCGACGATGTGTTCATTCATTTCACCGGAGCCACGATTTCCGAGGGAGGAGAACTGAGAGATGCCGCTCGCACACGAATCACATCTCAACGAGTGGGTTGAGCCGTTTCCCGGCGCGAATTACCTGCGCCAAACGCTGGCCGTCGCCGAAGCCGACATTCGCAAACTCATTCACGATCCCGTCGAGCTTTTTACGCGCATGGTGCAACCGGTTCTATGGCTCCTGATTTTCGGCCAGGTTTTTAACCGCACGCGGGCGATCCCCACCGGCGGGATCAGCTATCTGGATTTCATGGCGCCCGGAATTCTGGCGCAAAGCGTTTTATTCGGAGCGATCTTTTACGGCATCTCCCTGATTTGGGAACGGGATTTGGGCATCGTGCAAAAATTTCTGGTGAGTCCCGCGCCTCGCAGCACGCTGGTCCTCGGAAGAGCGATCTCCTCGACCGTGCGTAGTCTTTGCCAGATGGTGTTTGTGTATCTCCTGTCGTATCTCCTCCACATTCACCTGCGGATCGAAATTCCAGCGCTGGCGGGCGTTGTGCTGGCAGTGATGGTCGGGTCGGCGATTTTCTCGACGTTCTCGCTGATTGTCGCCTGCCTCGTGAAATCGCGCGAACGCTTCATGGGGATCGGCCAGGTGCTTACCATGCCGCTATTTTTCGCCAGCAACGCCATCTACCCGTTGACCCTGATGCCGTCGTGGCTGCGCGTTGTGTCCAAAGCCAACCCGCTCTCGTATCAAGTGGACGCCCTGCGAACCTTGATGATCGTGGGCAGCAGCACTTCCTTCGGCCTGGGCAAGGATTTCCTGATGCAATTCATCGCGTTCGCAGTGCTGGTGGCCGTGGCGACAAAGCTCTATCCGACGATTGTCACATGATTTTAGTGGCGCAGGCTTCAGCCTGTGGGTTTTAGTCCCTGCAAGGACAAACCCGACAGGCTGAAGCCTGCGCTACTCGCGCTACTGACACACCCGAGCTTTCAACCAAAATAGAATCCAAGAAACACAAAACGGACCTCCCGATCGGGAGGGAGCTCCGTTATCGTCTCAAGTGGCGGCCGGCCCAGTCCGAAGGGTGTGCTGCTCCTTCGCGAATCCTCACCAAAGCAGTTTCAGGCCGAATTGCACCTGACGGGATGGTGTAGATGTGCTGGTGAAAGACCCGGCCACGGGAGAAGGTGCCCCAGCGGCGGAAGTGAATACGATCAGATTGGGCGTATTGAGATTCGCCCGGTCCAATAAATTGAAAATCTCGGCCCGGAACTGGAGATTGAGCCGTTCGAATAGATGCATATCCTTCAGGACGGAAAAGTCCCACGTGGCGAGCCCAGGACCCGTCAGCACGTTTCTGCCAACATCGCCAAACGTTCCCGAGGCCGGGACGCTAAACGCGTTGGGGTTAAACCATTGCGTGGTGCCGCCCAGAATTACAGGCCCGGTGAAGCCGGGCTTCCAATTTGGGCGAACGGGATTCCGCGAGTCTCCGTCGTTGGAGGGGTTGAAGCTCAGTTGCGGCGTGAAGGGAAATCCAGACTGAATCGTTACGATGCTATTCAGCGTCCATCCGCCGATGACGCTGTTCTCCCAGCCGCTAACACTGCTCAGCATTTGCCTGCCGTTTCCGATGGGCAGGTCGTAGGTGACATTTATGACGCCCGCATTCCGGACATCGTATGTGGCCGGGCCCCAGTCTCCGCGTACGCTCAGTGGATTCTGCACCAGCGCCGGGGCGTTGGCCGCCGCGGTGGCATTCAATGAATCTCCATCATCCAACGCCTTTGACCAGGTGTAAGCACCGCGGAACGTCAGGCCCTTACTGAATCGATGTCTCACGTCCACGGTCATGGCGTTGTACATGCTGTCGCCTTCGGAAAACCAACTGTAGGTGTTTGCCAGCGACGGGTTGGCTCTGGTCGTACTGGTGTTGAAGATCGTGCCGGGGGGAAGAGTTCCGGGGCAGGGTGCTGCGGGGCAGACCACTTGTGCGGGGATGTTTGCATCCAGGCTGATCAGTTCATGATCGCCGTGCGAACCGACGTACCCGGCGCTTACCGAGGTATTCGGAGTAATTTCCTGTTCGATTTTCAGGCTATAGGAAATCACGGTTGGAGTTCTCATGTTTGGATCCACTCCCCCCGGCGCGAGTTTCGTGCCGGCAGGCGACGGCGTGCCCGCCGATACCGGAATGATGGGGAGCCCCAGTGGAAACTGACTGACGTTCAGGTTAGGGATCGTGTAGGTCGGGTTAAACGGCGAGTTCTGATCAGTGCGATATCCCAAGGCATCCTGCAGATCGTTGTAGATTCCGAAACCGGCGCGCACCACAGTCTTTCTTCCGAGAGGGCTCCACGCCAGGCCGATCCGCGGCTGCGGCAGAAACCAGGCATTATTGTTGATGAAAGTGTGGGTTCCGATCGTCGGCTGCGTGTTGATCACCCCATTCGTGAACTGGTAATTTGAAGCCCTTCCATCTGCTTCATTCCAGCCAGTAGAGAACTCATCGCGGAAGCCCAGCGAGACCGTGAATGAGGGGGTCACTCGAATGACGTCCTCCACGTAGAATGCGCCGAAGAGCGAGCGCCAGCTCAGCGGCGTTGACGACGGGTCGATGAGGAAACTTCCGGTGCCGAAACTTCCTCCCAGGAAGGCGGCAACGTTCTGAAACGTGGCCTGCCCGTATTGGCTGAGGGCGATGTTCTCGTTGGACTGGAATCGTTGGAACCATGTGCCAAATTTGAATTGGTGGCGTCCCATGGTCCAGGCCGCTTGATCTTCGTAGGTGAATAAATTTCTGTGGAGGTCCAGATTGCTTCCGTTGTTGCTTCCGGCCAGCGCGATCTGGGCCGCCGGGTTGGACGCGGCGCTGCCTCCCACCACGACTGCGCCGACAAACGGAACACCACTTAAGAAGGGAGAGACCGTGGCCGCTGGCGTGCCGGGCGTAGGTTCCCCTGTAAAGAAATAGCTCGCGCGAGAGAAACCCACGCGCGCGGTGTTGAGAAGCGTAGGCGAGAAGACGTGTGTTTCCTCGATGCTCACAACCTGCTCGCGCAGGCTCGTCGCATCAGCCATAAATGGATTGATCGCGGTGGCGGTTTGGTCTGCGCTGTCGTCCACGGTGTAGACCACGCCAACGGAATCCTTGTCAGACAAAATGTGATCGACGCGCGCGGTGCCGAAATCTTCCCGGATCGTTTGTAATGGATTGGCGAAATTTTGGGCAATGCCACTGGGCGTGCCGCCGTTCAGCACATCCGGCCCATTCGCCACCGGCCACAAGTTGAGGAGCGAAGTCACTTCGGCGGCGCATGCGGCCTGCTTTGCAGCAGGGCACGCGGAACCGAGCGGCACAATCGCGCCGCTGCGCGCACTGGCATCGGGAACATATGCAACGCTGGTCTGATGAAGGCTCTGCCGGAATCCTTCATAATTCGCGAAAACGAAGGTCTTGTCTTTTTGGATCGGTCCGCCCATGGCGCCGCCAAACTGATTGCGCCGGAAGGGAGGAGCTGACCCTGGGTCGAAGAAATTGGGCGCGTCCAGGACATTGTTTCTTAGATATTCAAAGACTGACCCGTGCCATTGATTCGTACCCGATTGGGTGACGATCGTGACCTGGGCTCCGGGATGCTTGCCGTATTCGGCGCCATACGTATCGGTGAGCATGTTGAACTCACGCACGGCTTCCACTCCCAACATTTGCCCGCTGACGCCGCCGGGCTGCATGTTGTTTTCCGCCGCGCCGGTGAACTCAATCCCATTGAGCAGAAACATGTTTTGCTGCGGCCGGTTTCCTACCACGGAAAACATGTTGGCTGCCGTCGAGTTGGAAACGCCGATCCCGCCCGTCTTCTCCGATGTGAAAATGACGACGCCGGGATTGAGCGTCATCAGTTCGTCGTAGCTTCTGCCATTCAGCGGAAGCTCCTTCACTTGCTGCTCGTCGACGACGCCCGAAATGTCCGCGGCCGTCACGCTGATCACGGGGGCGTCTGCGTTAACTTTGACCTGTTCAGTGACCTGTCCGAGCAGCAAGGGCACGTCCACGCTGGCCTCTTGCCCGACGACCAGATGAATCCCGCCGCGCACTTGTTCCTGGAAGCCCTGCTTTGTGACATGCACTTCGTACTCGCCCACGGCGAGCGAGGGCACCCAGTAGTGTCCAACAGCGTCTGTCACGGTGCTGCGCGTTTCCCCGGTTTCCACATCTTTTGCCATCACGGCTGCGCCGGACACAGTCGCGCCCGTTGGGTCTGTCACTCTGCCGGAAATGGAAGCGGAAACCTGCGATCTGGCCGCGGGGGCGCACACCAGGACAGCCGCAAGGCTGCATCCGGCAAGAGCAAGAAGGAATTTGTGGCTGGCTCGATAGTAAGATGAATGCTTTCCGCGAATGCAGACAATGGTCCTAACAAAACTGCTCATGAAACGTTCCCCCCTGAAGCGCCCCGGAGTGGGCGCTAATTAGATAGTTCCGCTCCAACGCGGCGGGAGCGTACGTGGATGGTTGATTTAATACAATCAGAATCGATATGTCAAATCGACTTAATACGGATAGGAAGTATATGGTTTGCTATGGCCGCAAGCGCAAAATCGTACTTCCAGTCCCGCGCCCGAACCCAGATGCTCTCGCACCTGCCGTGGCATGGCGATTCCAGTGAGTGAAAGTCGAATAAATACGCGCAATTCGTAGCCGATTTCATCCGATTTGACAGCCATGCGGAAAAATCCGAAGCTTGGCGCGGACGAGAAGTGACCCCGAGACGATCCGCAGAATCGAGGGTATTCCATTGGCTACGAAACTTTCGGCAAGAAATCAGATTGAAGGAAAGATTGTGGAGCTGGAATTGGACGGCGTCATGGCTCACGTCACCGTTCAAGTCGGCAAAAATCAGATTGAAAGCGTCATTACCAGGCGCAGCGCCCAAGAAATGAAGCTGAAGGTCGGCGACCGCGTCTCCGCCGTCATCAAATCGACCGAAGTGATGCTGCAAAAGGGCTGATCGGGACGCGTAAGGTTTCTCTTGTCATTCCGAGCGAAGCGAGGAATCTCTCCTGATTCTTGGATTTACATCAATGAGAGATTCCTCGCTTCGCTCGGAAAGACAAAAGTGAGGGGACCTTTTTTCCGAACCCGGTGAATTCAGGGCCAACTCTCATTTGATTCGCATGGGAAAGGGATTCTTTATGCGCCGCTTATTGCCCGCCGTTGTGATGGTACTTTTGCTCGGATTTTCCGCCTGGGCGCAGCAAGCCGCCCAGCCAAAGCCTTCGAACGGCCCTTCTGATTTCAAGATCAGCGGCGCTGTGACTACCCCTCTCGACTTAACCGTAGCGGACCTCAAGGCCATGCCGCGAAAAACGCTGCATGTGGACAACGCGCACTCCAAGAAAACGGAAGTCTACGAAGGCGTGCTGGTCGAGGATCTGCTGCAAAAAGCGGGAGTGCCGCAGGGTGAACAATTGCGCGGGCAGGCCATGGCGACGTACGTACTAGTCGAGGCTGCGGACAATTATCGCGTCGTCTTTGCGCTCGAGGAATTTAATTCCAGCTTCATGGATTCGGAGATCATTGTGGCGGACACCATGGATGGCGCGCCCATCCCCGGCGCGCTCGGGCCATTCCGGTTGGTCGCTCCTCACGAAAAGCGCCCGGCGCGGTGGGTGGAGATGGTCAAATCACTGACCGTTGTCCGAGTTCCGAATTGATCGAAATAGCGCGGGCTTCAGCCTGCGGGGTTTGATCTTGCAAGCACGAACCCCCGCAGGCTGAAGCCCGCGCTACTCACTCATTCTTGAAAACGCTTCCATCTTTCATCACGAAGGACACTTTGCGCACAGCTTGAATATTGTCCAGCGGGTTTTCCGGAGTGGCGATGATGTCGGCGGCGAGGCCCGGCTTGATCGCGCCGCGCTCTGCGTCGACGCCGAGCAGGCGCGCCGCATTTATCGTCATCGCGCGCAGCGTGTCTTTCGCAGGCACGCCCGCTTCGGCCCAGGAATCGACGTATTCGGCCGCCATGGCCCCGCGCGTTTCACCCGGGATGTACACAAACATATCCGTGCCGAAGGCCATGGTCACGCCAATCTGATAGGCGCGTTTCAGGCGGTCGACAAATACGGCGTGAAGTTCGGGGAAGCCGTTTTCACGCGCGGCCCTTTCGCTGAAGTCCGTTCCCACCAGGACGACGTGATTCTTTTTCGCCAGCTGCAAATCTTCGTTGGTCATCATTTCGCCATGCTCGATGGAGTCGACGCCGGCCTCGGCGGCGTTGTGCGCGCCGGCGCGCGTCCAGCAATGCGCGGCGAGTTTCAGGCCGTCGCGGTGCGCCTCTTCCACCAAGAAGCGGATGTCGTCTGCGCTGTAAATATATTTCTGATCGTCAACCACGATCTTGATCACGGTCGCGCCGTAGTGAATATTTTCGCGAATGGCCTTGACCATTTCGTCGTGGGTGTCGGCGAAGGCGTATTCCGGCGTGGCCAGATCGCGCTTCTCAGGCTGCAAGTGAAATTGTCCGCCGTAGGGCGCGATGATGCGCCCCGCGTTGATCATGGTCGGGCCGGGCACGAGGCCGCGCTCGATGGCTTCGCGCAGCGCTGTATCGGCGTAATTGCCCGCATTGCCCACGTCGCGCACAGTGGTGAAGCCCGCGGCCAGCATGTCCCTCGCGTTGGCCACGCCTTCAATGGCGCGGTAAGGAGTGGGGTCGAGCAGCGTGGTAAAGAAATAGCTGTTCCCGTCGCGATCTTTCTTGAGGGTCATGCACAGATGCGTGTGCGCGTCGAACAGGCCTGGCAGGACCGTCGACTTGGAGAGGTCGATGACTTTTGCGTCCGCGGGAATTTGCAGATTTGAGCCGACGGCTTCAATCTTCTTTCCGCGCACCACAATGACTTGATTCGTTTCCTTCGCCCCTTTTTCAGGATCGACGAGCTTGCCCGCTTTGATGGCATAGACGCGGTCCGGCCCCGCCTCTGGGTATTGCGCCCGCATATTCGGCGTCGCGACCGCCAGCATGGCGATGGAAACCAGCAGCAAAGCAAGCAGGATGGATCGCGAGCGCATGGAGGACTCCTTCGTTTGGAGAAGGAATGTTGCCAGAATTTGATTTCGATGGGAAGCGGGCAAGCTGGACAATTGCTTGTGCCTCTTGAATTGTCCAGGGTTCTTGTGGCGCGGGCGTCTCGCCGGCGCCACCAAAATCCCTTGCGGCTAGGCGCGTCTGGGCAGAGCGGCCTTGATGTCCACTCGAATGTATTCATACAGTTGATCGGTGATATTTTCGCCCATGTGTTGCTTCAGGGATCCATTTCCCCACACGGCGTGTCCGGCCTTGTTGCGGGCTTCTTCGGTCGTTCCGTTTTCGAGAGTCTGATGCAGGTATTGATCTGTCATAAAGATAATGACCGAACCAAAGGGATGATTATGCATTTTCACTTTGTCGCGCCCGGGGATCCGGCAGCGGATTACCCGGACGAACTCGTTCTCGAATTCCAGATGGTAGTGTTCGGGATCGGCGACTGTACACTCATGTGACATATCCACTCCCAATTCCCGCGGCACGGCATGGGAATTCTGCGCGGCCTGAACGGCCATCGACTGCTCCCACGCCGCTGCAGCGAAGGAGACTCCGGCCGCAGCTTTGACGAGTTCCCGCCGGTTGAGTTTTCGAGTCATGTCGCACCTCGCTTCTAAGATAAAAAGAATACGCAGTTGCACAGAATGCTTTTCAGCCTGTGGGTTTTGGTTGCGCGGGAGCGCGGTGTCCTCACGACTGGCCCTTGGCCGCGAGCCAGGCGATGACATCGCCCGCATTCCGGTCCGGAGGAAAAACCGGATAGAAGACGTGCTCGATCTTCCCGTCACGGATCACCAGAGTCAGGCGCTTCAGCAACGTCATACCGCTGGTCTGGAAGGTCGGCAGACGCAATGCTCCCGTGAGCTTGAACTGTTCATCTGAGAGAATCGGAAATGGTAGGTGCAGGCGGTCAGCAGCCTCGCGCTGGTAGGCAGTGTCCTGAGTTGAAAGCCCGAAGAGGCGATGGACGCCAAGGGCTTTCAACTCCGCAAAGTGATCCCGGAAAGCGCACGACTGCGGCGTGCATCCTCGCGCACCGGGAATCAGGTCCCATCCGGCAGGATTTTCGATCCCTGGAATTCCCGTTCGGGGATACGCATAGACCACGACCAGGCCGGGCAGTGAGGATAGGTCAACCGTTGTTCCATCCGTTGCAGGCGATGAACAGGAAGGTACGCGCATACCTACAAGGTGCGATGCGGCTCCATCATCTGTGGGCTTTGGTATCGCGGACCAATCTGGGGCTTCGACGCTGCTTTTCATGATCATCCTGTGTTTGCGGAATTGGGGAATCATTACCAGCAGCGCAAGTTCAACAGGCTGCGGAAAAACCCAAATTTTTGTCATTCCGAGGCGCGCGGCGCGCCGAGGAATCTCTCCTTTTCTGCGCTTAAACCTGAGAGAGATTCCTCACTTCGTTCGGAATGACAAAATAAATTTCCCTATTTCGTAGCAAATGTAGTTCGTCCAACAACAATCCATTAGAGCATTTGCCGCAGGACGTACGGCAGGATGCCGCCGTGCCGGTAATAATTGATTTCCTCGGGCGTGTCGGCGCGAGCGATGGTTTGGAACACTTTATCCTTACCCTGCTTATCGCGGGCGTGTACTTCAACCGTCATGCCGGGGGCCAGTTTAGAAATTCCTTCCATCGTGAATTCCTCGAACCCGGTGAGGCCGAGCGACTGCGCCGTATCGCCCGCGCGATATTGCAGCGGGAGCACGCCCATGCCCAGCAGATTGCTCCGATGGATGCGCTCGAAGCTCTCCGCGATCACCGCGCGAACGCCGAGGAGCATAGTGCCTTTAGCCGCCCAGTCGCGCGACGATCCCGAGCCGTATTCCTTGCCGCCCAGCACGATCAGCGGCACGCCTTCTTTCTGATATTTCATGGCCGCATCGTAGATCGACATTTTTTCGCCGTCGGGCTGGTGCACGGTCCAGCCGCCCTCGGTGCCGGGCGCCAGCTGGTTACGCAGGCGAATGTTGGCGAAGGTGCCGCGCATCATCACTTCGTGGTTGCCGCGGCGCGCGCCGTAGGAGTTGAAGTCCACCGGCTTGACGCCTTGCTCGATGAGCCACTTTCCGGCCGGGGTGTCCACGCCGATTGAGCCGGCGGGCGAGATGTGGTCGGTAGTGATGCTGTGGCCTAGCATCGCGAGGGCTCGCGCACTGCGGATATCCGTAAGCGGCGCCGGGCTCTTGGTAATTTTTTCAAAGAATGGCGGATTCTTGATGTATGTGGACTTCTTGTCCCACGCGTAAATATCGCCTTTCGGCACTTTCAATCCCTGCCAGTGGGCGTCGCCCTGGAACACTTCCCCGTACTCTTTGTGATACATCGCGGTCGTGACGTTGGCGCGCACCGTGGATTCGATTTCCTGCGGCGAGGGCCAGATGTCGCGCAGAAATACGGGCTTGCCCGATTTGTCGTTGCCCAGCGGCTCGCTGGCCATGTCAAAATCCATGCGGCCTGCCAGGGCGTACGCCACCACCAGCGGTGGCGACGCCAGATAATTCGCGCGCACCAGCGGATGGATGCGCCCTTCGAAATTCCGGTTCCCGCTTAAAACGGAGACGGCGACGAGGCTGTTCTCTTTGATGGCCGCGCCGATGTGTTCCTCGAGCGGCCCGCTGTTGCCGATGCACGTGGTGCAGCCGTAACCCACGAGTTGGAAGCCCAGTTCGTCGAGGTATTTTCCCAGGCCCGCTGCTTTCAGATAATCGGTGACCACTTTGGATCCAGGCGCGAGGCTTGTCTTCACCCAGGGCTTGCTATGCAGGCCGCGCTCGATGGCCTTTTTCGCCAGCAGGCCTGCTCCCAGCATCAGCGACGGATTCGAAGTATTTGTGCAGCTGGTGATCGCGGCGATGACCACCGAACCGTTCGAAAGCTCGAATTTGTCGCCGTTATTGCGCACGGCGATGTGCTTTTGCGCAGCGCCCTCCAGCGACTTTTCGAACGACGCTTTCGATTGCCGCAGCGGCACGCGGTCCTGCGGGCGCTTCGGCCCGGCGAGGGTAGCCTCGACTGTGGCAAGATCGAGTTCGAGTTTGTCTGTGTAAATCGGGTCCGGCGTGGCGTCGGTCCGGAAGATGCCTTGCGCCTTGCAGTATTCTTCGACGAGGCGCACGCGGTTTTCGGTGCGGCCGGTGAAGCGCAAGTAGGAAAGCGTTTCCGCATCAACGGGGAAGAAGCCCATGGTGGCGCCGTATTCGGGGGCCATGTTGGCAATCGTGGCGCGGTCCGGCAGGCTCAGGCTGGATAGTCCCGTGCCGTAGAACTCCACGAATTTTCCGACCACGCCCTTTTTGCGCAGCATTTCAGTGACGATCAGGACGAGATCGGTTGCAGTTGTGCCTTCGGGCAAACGGCCGTGCAGCTTGAAGCCGATCACCTCGGGGATCAGCATCGACAAAGGCTGGCCAAGCATCGCGGCTTCCGCTTCGATGCCCCCGACACCCCAGCCGAAGACGCCGAGGCCGTTGACCATGGTGGTGTGCGAGTCGGTGCCCACAAGCGAATCGGGAAACGCCAGCGTCTTGCCCCCTTCTGCCGCGTCAAAAACGACGCGGGCGAGGTATTCGAGATTGACCTGGTGGCAAATGCCTGTATCCGGGGGAACGACCTTGAAATTGTTCAAAGCTTCCTGTCCCCAGCGCAGGAAGGCGTAGCGCTCGACGTTGCGTTGGAATTCCAGTTCCGCGTTGAACGCGAAAGCCATGTCCGAGCCGAACTTGTCGACCTGCACTGAGTGGTCGATCACAAGTTCGGCGGGCAGCAGGGGATTCACTTTTTTCGGATCGCCGCCCAGGGTGCGAATGGCTTCGCGCATGGCGGCAAAATCAACAACCGCGGGCACGCCCGTGAAGTCTTGCAAAAGCACGCGCGCGGGCATGAAGGAAATTTCCTTCTGCGTCGCGGCGTTGGGATTCCAGCTGGCCAGCGCCTCGATATCTCCGGGATGAACGAATCGCCCGTCCTCCTGGCGCAATAGATTTTCCAGGAGCACACGCAGCGAAAAAGGAAGCTTGGAGACATGCCCCACTCCCTTTTGCTCCAGGGCGTTCAACCGGAAAATGTCGTAGGACTTGCCGTCCACTTGAAGCGTGTCACGCGTGCCGAAAGAATTCTTGGATGCGGGAGACATACGGACTTTGTTCCTTTCTCATGCGTTGCAGGATTCAATCATAACGCATCCCGATGCTCCGCGCAGCCCGCGAGTCCGGGAAACACATTCTTGGCTGAGGGATTCGGCTGCGCAGTCCGTTCCCGGGGATCGGGGGGCAGGGGCGGGCAGCCTTGCCGAGCTAAACAGAATTCAATTTTGCTGGTACTATTTGTGATACCATGCCCAGCGATCCTCCCAAAGGAGACCTTCATGAAAAAAATGATTCTCGCGGTTCTCGTTGTTGCATGTGCATTTACCATCTCCATGCGTACCAGCGCGCAGGATGCTCCTAAAGAGCACAGCATGACTGGGTGTCTGCGAGCCGGCGACGCTCCCGATTCCTATATGCTTTCGGATCTGGAGAAAGGGCCGAAGAGCGTCGGAATCGTCTCGTCCACTGCTAACTTGAAGCCCCATGTCGGCCACAAGATCGAGATCACCGGCACGCCAGTTCCTCCTGCAGACGCCGAGGCGATGAAGGGCGTACCCAAGGCCCCTCACTATATGAAGGTGACGGCCATCAAGATGATTTCACCGACCTGCCCGTAAGGGGTTTGAACTTTCCATTTTCGCGGTCGTCGGTATGTCCGCAGCACGACGGTCCGAGATGGTTACTACTTCCCGCCTCGTCCCAGGCGGCCCAGCCGTCGGGACGAGGCGTTTGTCTCTATAGTTGTTCCTCCACGATCCGCTTCGGTTAGAATGGCCGTGGGCGCACGCATAGCCGGATGAACATCCTTCTCATCTCCACGTATGAACTTGGCAGACAGCCGTTTGGACTGGCTTCACCGGCGGCGTGGCTGCGCGCTCGCGAGCACAATGTCTGCTGCCTCGATTTGACGCGGGAAGCGCTCGACGAACAGGCCATCCTGGCGGCGGATTTGATTTCTTTTTATGTGCCGATGCACACGGCCACGCGGCTTGCAGCGGGCCTCGTTCCGAAAATCCGTGAAATGAATGGGCGCGCTCACCTTTGTTTTTACGGGCTCTACGCACCAGTGAATGAGGAATACCTGCGCGGCCTCGGCGTGGGCACGATACTCGGCGGCGAATTTGAGGAAGGGCTCGCGAGCTTGGCCGCGCGCCTTGAACGCGGCGGCTCAAATGGCAACGGCTCAGGGAAGCAGTTGGAGCCGGTCATATCTCTCGCGCGGCAGAGATTTCTTGTGCCGGACCGGGCGGGCATGTTGGAGCCGGCGAAATATGCCCGCGTGGTGATGCCCGGGGGCGAGCATCGCGTCGCGGGATCGACCGAAGCGACTCGCGGCTGCAAGCATCTTTGCCGGCACTGTCCCATCGTGCCGGTCTATAACGGCGCCTTCCGCGTGGTGGAACGCGAGATCGTCCTCGAAGATATCCGGCGGCAAGTTGCGGCGGGCGCGCGGCACATTACCTTTGGCGATCCCGATTTTTTCAACGGCCCCGCGCACGCGATTTCCATCGCGCAGGCGATGCATCGCGAGTTTCCGGAGCTTACTTACGACGTGACCATCAAGATCGAGCACTTGCGCAAACACGACGCCCTCTTGCCTGTGCTCCTCGATACGCGATGCCTCTTTATCACCAGCGCCGTGGAATCCGTGGATGACAGTGTGCTTGACAAATTTGACAAGGGCCACACACGTGCCGATTTTCTCGCAGCGGTCGCGCGCTTCCGGGAATTGGGCATGACGCTCTTGCCGACGTTTGTACCGTTCACGCCGTGGACGACGCTCGAGGGCTACGCGGATTTGCTGGACGTGCTCGCGGAGCAAGGGTTGTCCGAAAACGTGGCGCCCATTCAGCTGGCTATCCGCCTGCTGATCCCGGCAGGCTCGCGCCTTTTGGAATTGCCCGAGGTGAGCACGATGGTCGGCCGGTTTGATTCCGCGGCGCTTGTGTTCCCCTGGAAGCACGAAGACGCGCGCGTGGATGCGCTGGCGCGGGAAATTTCGCAGCTTGCGCAGCGCGGCGACAGCCTCAAACTTTCGCGAACGGAAATTTTCTCGCACATCCGCCGGGCGGCCTATTCTGCCGCGGGGAATCTCGCGCCGAATGGCGCCCCGCATTCCGCGGAGAAGAGCGCGCCGGTGCCGTATCTCGACGAGCCCTGGTATTGCTGCGCCGAGCCGATGGACGCGCAGTTCGTGGCCATCGGGAAAGCAGAGGAAACAGTCGCCAAGGCGGATCAATATGTGTGATGCGAACGGAAGCTATCAGTCCAATTTGCATTGGCTGCATCAAGAGCTGAAGGCCAGTGTCACGCGGATTGTATGGCCCGGCTGACGCAGCGAGCCGCAAAGTTCATCTGCAAGGGCCTGAGTGCAGGGACGGTTTCCGCAGGAAAGTGATTCGAGGTTCGAGATCTCAAATCTGAAGTTTCAAATTTGAGATGGGAAAGTGATTCGTGGTTTGAGATATCAAATCTGAAATTTCAAATTTGAGATGGGAAAGTGATTCGTGGTTTGAGATATCAAATCTGAAATTTCAAATTTGAGATTTGATATTCAAAGCATGATTTCCCGGAAGCGTATGAAAGCTCCTTGAGCCGCCGGCCCGGATAGACCCAGAATGACCGCCGAGAGCCCGCTCTCGGACATCACCGAATGGGAAAGGCGTCGAAGCATTTCAAGCAGCCATTATGAGCCGACTACTGATCCTCGCCAGCAAATTGGGTTACCAGACGCGCAGCTTCGCGGAGGCCGCGAAAGCGCTGGGCGCGGATGTTGTGTTTGCGAGCGACCGCTGCCACCAGCTTGAAGACCCGTGGGCGGACGGCGCGATTGCGGTGCGCTTCGACGAACCCGAAGAGGCTGCACGGCACATCGTGAAGCAATCGCTGGTGCGCCCCGTGGACGGCTTGATCGCTCTCGGCGACCGGCCCACGGCAACCGCGGCGCACACCGCGCGCGCGCTGGGATTCCCATATAATTCGCCGCAAGCCGTGGAAGATTGCCGAAGCAAATTGCGCCAGCGCGAGATCTTGCGCGATGCAGGACTTCCGGTGCCCGGATTTTTCTCCTTCCGGCTGGACAAGCGCGTGGAAAAAATTCTTCCGCGCGTGCAATTCCCGTGCGTGCTCAAGCCATTGCGCCTGGCCGCCAGCCAGGGCGTGATTCGCGCCAATCAGCCGGAAGAATTCCAGGCCGCCGTTGCGCGCATCAAGGACCTGCTGGAATCTCCGGAAGTAAAAGTCACGCGTGAGCCGGAGCTGGACCGCCTGCTTGTGGAACGCTACATTCCCGGCTCGGAAGTGGCTGTCGAAGGATTGCTCACGCGCGGAAAGCTGCGAATTCTCGCGGTGTTCGATAAACCGGATCCGCTCGAAGGGCCGTATTTTGAAGAAACTCTCTATGTCACGCCCTCGCGCTTGCCGGATGAAATTTACGATCGCCTGCTGGACTGCGCCGAACGCACAGTTCATGCATTGGGCCTCACGCATGGCCCGGTGCACGCGGAGTTTCGCATCAACGACGAAGGCCCGTGGGTGCTGGAAGCTTCGCCGCGGCCCATCGGCGGCCTGTGTGCGCACGCCCTGCGCTTCGGTCCGCAACGCATTTTCCTGGAAGAAGTGCTAGTCCGTCATGCGCTGAGCATGCAGGGAACGGAACTCGATCGGGAAGACGACGCCTCCGGCGTGATGATGATTCCCGTGCCCAAGACCGGCGTTTTTGAAAAAGTGGAGGGGGAAGCGCAAGCTCGCGCCACGCCCGGAATCGAAGATGTGCAAATCACGGCGCGGCTGCATGACCACATTGCGGCGTGGCCCGAGGGCGCGGCGTATCTGGGGTTCCTCTTCGCGCACGCCAAATCGCCCGCCGAGGTGGAAGCCGCCCTCCGCCAGGCGCATAGCCAGCTAAAATTTGAAATTGCCGAGCGATTGCCGGTGCAGCATCCTGTGACGGGAACGGTGCAGGGCGCATAGCAATCAGTAGCGCAGGCTTCAGCCTGTGGATTTTTTCATGAGAAAATTCAAAACCCACAGGCTGAAGCCTGCGCTACTCGACGGGAACAAACGTTAACCTTTCGCCCTGGGCGGGACGTATCCTTCAGGTAGCTTGGCGCCCTCTCCGAAGAAGTATTGCTCCATCTGCTCTTCCATGATTTTCTGCGACTGCGGGTCGAGCGGGTTTAGCCGGTACTCATTCACCAGCATCTTGGAGTATTCAATCCACAATTTCCAGGCTTCGGCCGAGACGTTTTCGTACACGCGCTTGCCCAGCTCTCCCTTCCAGGGAATGCGTTCGAGGCCGGGCATATCCTTGTCAAACTTCACGCAATGGACTATGCGCTGGCCAGGCTTTGCGGGCGCGCTGGCAGGCACAGTATTTGTCGGGCCACAGGATTCATCCGCCATCTGCATCCTCCACAGGGGAACTTGGGCAATCCGTTCTTACCTACGATACTGCAAGACTCAAGGAAAACCAAACCTTGCCCACTCCCTCGACTCTGTCTTGGACGGGTACGATGCGACCGGAACATTCTTGCCTTATTTCAGGGCTTCGCGTTAGGTGGTACATTCTTCGTAAAGCGCTTAGAGACGAACTCACGAAAAACACTTTCACCGGCACGTTCCGCTAGGCTGATAGCCAGGTTGGTGAAGACCAAGCTGGCTCCCCGGTCCGCATGAGGATAGTACAGGTTCGATATGAGGCCCGAACCAACAGTGCCGATAAAGAAAGAGTAATTCGGCATATTGCGTCCATTGTCGCCGCGTAATTCAACCGTGAATTTAAGTGCGTGCACAAGGCGGGACTTGGTTGATCCCGAGCCCTGGTAAAAGTAGCGGGGATCCTGGTGGAAGAGCGAGGGCAGAACCGCGCGGCTCAGATAATTTCTCGTCAGAGAGTCGCCAAACGCGGCCGCGTAGCGCCTGCTGTAACCTTCGGTGCCCTGCTCGTATCCGGGGTAGCTATTTTTCGCTTGTGCGATGCCGGCATTAATGCCGTCGGAGGCGAGCTCGAAAGGATCGAAGACGCTGTGGGTAGCGAGTGAGAACTTTTGCCTTGTGGTCAGTGGAGCAGCGTCGTAGATATAGACCGTATAGAAATTCGGAACGATCCCAATTAACCGCTGTTGCTCCTCCGCCTTTATCTCCTCAGCGGCCACCACATCGATCGGGCGCACTGTCATTTGCGTGTTTGCTGTTGCCACTCGCAGCAGGATCGGCGGCATTTTATACGCCTCTTGCACCGTAACGAGAATCTCCGCGGATTCGAAGGGCTCGAGGTCCTTGGCGTTGATCAGAACGCGATAGGAGCCAGGTGGAATCGGCTCAAAAGCAAAATTGCCGTCCGGGCCGGACGCCACAGTGCTCCGCCGCGATCCCTTCGCGTCGACAAGGCTGACCTCTGCCCCGGCAACTTTTGCTCCGGTCTCGTCTTGCACCTCGCCGGAGATGCGGGTGGACGGTTCTGCGGCCGGTGCTTGTGCGCTAACACTCTGCGGCTCTGACTGAGGCTGCGGCTTCTCCGATGATTGACTCGAATCGCCGGTCGATGGTGTTGTCTTGCCCATATCCTGCGCGCAGATGTTATCTATTTTCGCTGAAAGGAGGGGAACCACAACCAGGATCATGGCGAGCAAGAAACGGGACCTGAAAAACGTATAACTCATTCTTCTCTATCTTAGAACGCATTCCGTAGCATAGATAACGAAAATATACGGCTCGGCCGATGGTGGGCGATCTCGAATAAAAGGGCCAGTTGCCAACTTTTCTAGAGAGGCGCGTAGCGAGACGATTCCAAACGGGCAACTCCGCAACAATACGCTGCTTGTTGCCCGGCCTGTGGGGCGGTGTCGTGCTTTGGATGGGCGCAGGCGTTGATCGTAATATAGATCCGCTCCGCTCTCGTCGGGCACTTTGGTGAGAAGACCAACTCCAGGGTAACAGGGCCTAGTCTACAGACCCGCAGCTTTGGGAAATGAACTTGGGTAACGCCTCGGGCCGGATCGGCTCAGAACAATAAAAGCAGCGAACCGCCTGTCGGAAACTGGCTTATTGGCCTGGCCGGCATGCACTTGGTGAACCTGAGGAAGATTTTCGAAGCGGGCAGCGTAATTTCGCCCAGTTCGCTTACAATATCCGGGTCACGCGACGGGCTCTGAGGGGGCGCGATGTCGGAGGTCACGGCGTTATTCTGGGATGTGGGTGGCGTGATCCTGTCCAACGGCTGGGACCGCGGAGCGCGCGCCGCGGCGGCCCAGAAATTCGGGATCGACTGGGAAGATTTTCAGGACCGGCACGAACTGGCCAGTCCCGCGTTTGAAACGGGCCGCATCACTCTCGACACCTACCTTCAGCGCACGGTTTTCTATCGCAAGCGAAATTTCACACGCGAGGAATTCACGGATTTCATTTTCGCGCAGTCCTCGGAATTCCCGGAGTCGCGCGCGGTTCTCTCCGGGGTGGCCGCAACCGGAAAGTATCTGCAGGCGACGATCAACAACGAGCCGCTGGAATTAAATGAGCACCGCATCCGTCAATTCAATTTGCGCCATGAATTCAAGGCTTTTTTCAGTTCCTGCTATTTGGGAGTCCGAAAGCCCGAAGAGGGCATCTATAAACTAGCGCTCGAAGTGACCCAGCGCAGTCCCGGCGAATGTTTGTTCATTGACGACCGGGAGCTGAATCTGGAGTGCGCGCGGCAATTACACATGCGCACGATTCATTTTCAAGACGCGGGGCAGTTGCGGCGCGATTTGGCGGCCAGCGGCGTGAGCATCGCGGAAACTTAGCAGCGGAGGCGTGCATGGAACTCGGAATGGTTGGGCTGGGGCGCATGGGCGCGAATATGGTCGAGCGTCTGGTGCGCGGTGGGCATCGCGTCGTGGGCTACGACCGCGACGCAGGCGCCGTGGCACGCGTTACGGCGGTAGGCGCGGGAGGCGCCGATTCGCTGGCAAACCTCGCCGGCAAGTTGGGGAAGCCGCGAGCCATCTGGATCATGGTTCCCTCCGGCGCTCCGGTCGATGAGACCATTGCCGCGCTCATTCCGCATATTTCAAAAGATGATATTCTGATCGACGGCGGCAATAGCAATTACAAAGACACGCAGCGCCGCGGAGTCAGCCTGAAGGCGCAGGGATTCCGGTTCGTGGATGTAGGCACGAGCGGCGGAATCTGGGGACTCAAGGAAGGGTACTCGATGATGGTGGGCGGGGAGAAAGCCGCGGTCGAGTATTTGCGGCCGCTGCTCGAAACACTCGCGCCGGCCAAAGACCAGGGTTGGGGTCACGTCGGCCCATCTGGCGCGGGCCACTTCGTGAAAATGGTGCACAACGGGATCGAGTACGGAATGATGCAGGCGTATGCCGAGGGTTTCGCAATCCTGAAAAAGAAAAATGAATTTTCGTTGGATATGCACCAGGTTTCGGAAATCTGGAGAACCGGAAGCGTAGTGCGGTCCTGGCTGCTGGATTTGCTGAGCATCGCGCTGAAAGACAACCCCGAGATGGCGGGCATCGCTCCTTATGTTGCGGATTCCGGAGAAGGCCGCTGGACGGTGGCAGAGGCGATCGATCTCGACGTTCCGGCTCCGATCATCACGTTGTCGCTTTTGCAGCGGCTAACATCGCGCGATTCCGATTCCTATTCCGACAAGCTGCTGGCCGCGATGCGGAATCAGTTTGGCGGCCACGCCATCAAAGCGGCCGCAAAAAAGTGAGGGCCTGAACATGACGGCAAGCAATAGCGCGGTAATTGAAACGGCCGAGCCGACGAGAAAGAGTTCGATCTCTCCTGCCGACCCTTGTACCCTGGTCATCTTCGGCGCTTCCGGCGATCTTTCGCGCCGCAAATTGGTCCCCGCGCTGTACGGGCTGGCCGCGCAGAATTGCCTGGCGCGCCGGTTTGCCATCATCGGCTTTGCGCGCACGCCCATGACCGACGAGGCTTTTCAGCAGGCGGCCGTCGATTCGGTAAAAAAGTTCGCCGACGCCGCCACGCTGAGGGAAGAAGAGTGTAAGGAATTTGCCAACGCCCTGGCATACGTTTCGGGCGAGTATGATCATCCCGAATCTTTCGAGAAATTGAGGAAGCGTCTCGAGGAACTCGATCGCGCGCACAAACTGAACGGAAACCGCCTTTTTTATCTGGCCACCCCGCCGGATATTTATCCTATAATTATTGAACAGCTGGATAAGGCAGGCCTGGCGAAAAATCCCAACGGGAAATCCTGGACGCGGATCATCATCGAGAAGCCCTACGGCCGCGACCTGGCCTCGGCGCGAAAGCTGAATCAAACCGTACTCAAAGCATTCGACGAATCGCAGGTGTACCGCATCGATCATTACCTGGGCAAGGATACCGTGCAAAACCTCATGGTCTTGCGGTTCGGCAACGGCATTTTCGAGCCGCTGTGGAATCGCAATTACGTGGACCATGTCCAAATCACGGCGGCGGAAACGTTGGGCGTCGAGCAGCGCGCGGCGTTCTACGAAACCGCGGGCGCGACGCGCGACATGATCCAGAGCCACGTCCTGCAACTGACTTCGCTCGTGGCCATGGAACCGCCGGCCGCCTTCGATGCCACCGCCGTGCGCAACGAAAAAATCAAGGTCCTGCAATCGATCCGGCCGTTTACCGCGGCCAGCATCAAGAAGGACGTCGTGCGCGGGCAATACGGGCCGGGAGGCGAATCCAAAAATTCGTCCTTGCTGGCCGGCTACCTGAACGAGCCCGGCGTGGCCAAGAATTCGCCCACGGAAACATTCGTCGCCGCAAGTCTGCTGATCGACAACTGGCGCTGGGCCGGCGTCCCGTTTTATCTGCGAACCGGTAAGCGCCTTCCCTCACGGGTCACCGAAATCGCCATCCAGTTTCGCCGCGCGCCGCACCTGGTATTTCGTGGCCAGGATTTATCCTCGAACACTCTGGTGCTGAATGTCCAGCCCGACGAAGGAATTTCGATTTCCTTTCACGCCAAGCTGCCGGGACAGGAAATGAAATTGAAAACGGTTACCATGGATTTCAGTTATCAGGCGGCTTTTGGCGGTGGCGAGCGATCCGCCTATGCGACACTGATCAACGATTGCATGCGCGGCGACGCGACGCTTTTTGACCGGGCCGACGGCGTCGAAGCCGCATGGTCCCTCGTGGATCCCATATTGAATTATTTTCAATCGAACAAACCCAAATTTCCCAACTATGCGGCGGGCACCTGGGGCCCTCACGAAGCCGATGAATTGCTGGAGCGCGATGGCCGACACTGGCGGAATCCATAACAGCGTTCCCCCGGAGATACTTCCGGGCGTGCACGTGTACCCCAACCCCATGGAAGTCGCGCGCGGGGCCGCCCGGTTGTTCGTCGAATACGCGTGGCAATCGATTGCCAAGGATGGCCAGTTCATGGTAGCGCTCTCGGGCGGCAACACGCCGAGCGCCATGTTCCAACTTCTCGCCTCCGATGAATTTCGCGGCCAGGTGGATTGGGCCAAAGTGCACGTCTTCTGGGGTGATGAGCGCGCCGTCCCTCCTTCCAATGCCGAAAGCAACTATGGAATGGCCCGCCGCGAATTGCTCATTCGAGTTCCGATTCCCGAAGGCAACGTGCATCGCATGGAGGCCGAAAAGCCGGGTATCGGTCGCGCCGCGCACGAATACGAAGAGCTTCTGCGCAAGTACCTCGAACTCGATGACCGCGGATTCCCGCGTTTTCATTTGATCTTTCTGGGTCTGGGAAAAGACGGCCACACCGCGTCCCTGTTTCCCGGCACGCGCGGACCGCGTCAAACGTCGCGCTGGGTCAGCACGCCTTTGGTCACGAAAATGAATATGCGCCGCATGACGCTGACCTTGCCGGTGCTCGACGCGGCGTTGCGCGTTGTCTTTCTGGTAGTGGGTTCGGAAAAGGCGGAAATCCTGCGCGCCGTATTGGAGGAAAATCCCGACCCTCCCTATCCCGCGCAACTTGTGCAGCCGCGGAATCCCGGGGTAAAGCTCTTTCTCGTTGACAAATCCGCAGCCGCGATGCTCTCGCCTGTCGCATCCGCCAAAGCTTCTTCCGCGACGAAGCCCGCGGCGACTACTCGCAGCAGACCGGAGGGAATCCCGTGATTCTTGCTGGGGATATTGGTGGCACCAAATGCAATCTGGCGCTGTACGAAATCCACGGCAAGTCCCACCGAAAAATAATCGACCAACGTTACGAAAGCCGCGAATTTCCCGCCTTTGATGAAATGATTGCGAAATTTTTGGCCGATAGCCGGACGGAATTAAAAGGTTCTGGTGCGCAATCAATCCAAGCGGCGGGGTTCGGCGTGGCCGGGCCGGTCATCGACCATCGAGTCAAGGCTACCAATTTGCCGTGGATCGTGGATGCCGCCGCGCTTTCCAGGCAACTCGGAACCCGGCACATCGCCTTGCTCAATGATCTGGAGGCAACCGGTTATAGTTTGCCGCATCTGCCGCCATCGGAACTTGCCATCCTCAACCGCGGGACGCCTGCCGCGCAATCCAATCAGGCATTGCTCGCCGCGGGCACAGGCTTGGGCGAGGCCATCCTTTTCTGGGACGGCGCGCGGCACCTGGTTTCCGGCACAGAAGGAGGCCACACGGATTTTGCGCCGCGCACGGAACAGGAAATCGAGTTCTTGCGTTATATGAAAAAACGCAACGAATTTGTGAGCGTGGAATTGATTCTTTCGGGGCGCGGTTTTCGGTCCATCCATGATTTTCTCAATGAATCGGTGCAACATCCCTCTTTCGCGGGGCCCGAAGCGGACGCCGCACCCGAGATTACAGGCCTGGCCCTGGCCGGGCAATGCCCGGTTTGCGTCCAGACGCTCGACCTCTGGGTGTCCATGTATGGTGCCGAGGCCGGCAATCTGGCTTTGAAGTCCCTGGCGCGGGGAGGAGTCTGGGTAGCCGGCGGCATTGCCGTGAAAATCCGCAAGAAGATGGAAGACGGCTCGTTTTTCCGGGCTTTCTGCGAGAAGGAAAAATTTGCCGCGCTCCTTGCGCAAATTCCAATTCAATTGGTCTTGAACGAAGATGCGCCGCTCATCGGCGCGATGTCCCGGGCAATCCAGACAGCGGGAATCGCTTCCGCCTAGGGAGTTTCTCCGGATTTCACGCGGCCCGAGGCTTCGATTTCGATGTCGACCTTGTCGTTGACACGCAAAAGGAAATTACTCGGATTCTTCAATCCCCACTGCACATAGGGAATCTCGAGGTGAGTTGCGATCTGCAGATTCTGTCCGTCCATCTTGACGTCCATCGGAAGCGTCAGGTCATGATCCTGCCCGTGCAAACGGAATTGGCCGGCAACCTCCACTTTGGAAGCGCCATCCGCGGCGACCGTGCCGGTGATTTGTCTCGGCGTGAAAACGATATCCGGGAATTTGGCGCTTTCGAGGATCTCGCGATGCATCTTTTTGTCGCGGCCACCGTTGCCGCTGTCGCCGCTGGTCGCGTCCACGATAATGGAGCCGCTTATCTTGCCGGAGGAAGGATCGAAATGGATCGTGCTGCTCTTGAGATCGAATTTTCCATGAACGGTGTGGAAGTTGCCGCTGAGCGAGAATTCGATCTTCGTCCGGGCGGGGTCGAGTTGCACAACGGATTCCTGCGCCCGGGATGCGGGCGCAAAAATGAGCGCGGCCAGCCCGGCGAAGGCCGCAAACATAGGCAGAAAAAAGTATCGTTGCGGGGAATGGATTGTGCGAATCATCGGGATTATGTCCTGAGGAATTTCCAGCCGAAACCGGCAATTTCAGCCATGCCAACCGAAGAGAGCGGCGCCGTCTCCACGTGAATGGCCAGTAATTTTGAAAACAAGCCTGGCGTTTCCTGAAATAAGCGAAGTGTTTTGCGGCGGATCCAATCGCTCCCGGCCATAAGGAGCATGAGTCGAGACATCGCAACGGGCACGGCCGCGATATGTTTGTGGGCATGCTGATAATGCGCCGGGTCGTCTAGCCGTATGGCCTCGGCGAGAGGAATGGCTTGCTGAAACGAGAGGCTGAGGCCGTGGCCGGTCACCGCGTCCACCGTTCCCGAAGCGTCCCCGACCAGCGCCACACGACCTCGCGCAACACCCGGCAAAACTCGAAGGGTGGTAATGTCGCCCAATTCCCTCGTCGTAGGCGTCGCGCCCCGTAGTTTTTCTGCGAGGGCTGGGAATCGCATCAACGCCCCTTCAAACCGCAGTCCGGGATCGCGCGAGATTACGGCAACGCCGACCTCCTGGCCGGTCATCGGCGTGATAAATATCTGGCAGCCTGGCGCCCAATGAACCTCCGCCATGTCCGACCACGGCTTCACTTGAAAGTGGTTGCAAAAGCCGAATCGTTTCCTTGGGGCGATGCGCGAATCAAGCCCCGCCCATTTGCGGACCCGCGAATTCTGGCCATCGGCGCCGACAAGCCAGCGATAGGAAAACTTCTCTTTCGCAGTCCTCACAAATTCTTTCTCGATTTCCATTACGCGCGCGCCCCAGCGGAACTCCACACCCGCCTCGCTGGCGTGGTTGACGAGATGCTGATGCAACTTTACACGCCGCACGGAATAGGCCAATCCGCCCGCAAATTCCGCCCGCGCGGAATGTTCCGAGTCCACAAACCTGATTCCCCGGAATGGAAAGGCGCTTTCAGGCGGCAAGGAGATGCCGAGCGTTCTTAGAGCGGCAATGCCCCGGGGCAGGATGCCCTCTCCGCAGGGCTTGTCGATTGGTGGCATTCGGGAATCCAGAACTGCAACCTGTAATCCCAGTCGGCGTGCCGCGATCGCCGCGACAATGCCCGCTGGTCCCGCTCCGACAACGATGACCTCGCTACGTTTAGTCACGATTAAACTATTGGATGCCATCGTGAAAGGGGGAGTTGTTCTCCGGCACTGCGGCTATTTGTAAATAATTTGTCTCGACAATGCATTGGCGTCCTGGCTTGGCGAGGCAAGCGCGGTGTTTAGGGCTCATGCTCGAGCGCGGTGCGGGCATCCTTCAATTCTTTTCGTTTCTCCGCGTCCATTTTGGGGAACGAGAGATCCAAATTCTCCATCGCCTCGATCGTGGCTTCCGCCACCACCAGGCGCGCGAACCATTTGTGATCGGCGGGGATCACGTGCCACGGAGCCTGTTTCGTGCTCGTATTCCGGATCATGTCTTCGTACGCCTTCATATATTTGTCCCAGTGTTGCCGTTCCAGTGCGTCGCTGATCGAAAATTTCCAGTTTTTTTTCGGGTCTTCCAGCCGCTCCAGAAACCGGCACTTTTGCTCTTTTTTTGAAAGATGCAGAAAAAACTTCAGCACCACGAACCCGTTTCCCGAAAGATACCGCTCGAATGCGTTGATGTCCTCAAAACGCTTCTTCCAGATATCATCCGGCATCAACTGCGTGGGAATTCTCTGGCGGGCCAGAAATTCCGGATGGACGCGGACAGCCAGGACCTCTTCATAATACGACCGGTTGAAAATTCCGATCTTGCCGCGTTCCGGGAGCGAACGCGAGGTTCGCCACATAAAATCATGCTGCAATTCCTCGGCTGAAGGGGCCTTGAATGCATTGACCTGGCATCCCTGGGGATTTACTCCGGACATGACATGCTTGATGGTGCTGTCTTTTCCGGCGGCATCCATGGCCTGCAATATCAGGAGGATGGCCCAACGATCCTGGGCATAGAGTTTTTCCTGCAAATTCGCCAGGCGGACGATCCCTTGCTCCAGCGCTTCTTTCGCGTGCTCTTTCGATTTCAAGCCGAGCGTATCCGCCGGATCGAAATCCTTCAGACGGAAACGCGCTCCGTCTGCGATCCGGAAAGGTTCTGCGAATTTGCGTGATTTCATAAGCGCGCCACATCCTTCCTGCTGGAATTGTTTCCTGCGATTCACTTCTGTTTGCGGGGGAGCCGGACAATGATTCCGTCCAACTCTTCCGTCATTTTGATCTGGCAGCTCAGCCGGCTGTTGGTTTCAGGTCCTTCCGCGGCGATGCTCAGCATGAATTTCTCATTGTCTGTCAGGGGCGGAATCCGGTTCAGAAACGAGGCATCCACGTAGACATGGCAGGTGGCGCACATGCAATTCCCGCCACATTCGCCGAGAATTCCCGCGACCTTGTGATTCAAGCCAGCCTGCATGACCGACATGCCGGGAGGCACGTCAACCTTCCGGAAAATTCCATCCGAAGAAACATAGGTAACGCTGGGCATCCAGACTCCTTTCGATTCAAGCTACGCCTTACAGTTTCGGCAATCAGTGTAAATGCCGCCGGCAAATCCTGTCGAGTTTTCCTGCACTCCCAAATCCCTGAGCGCAATCGCCGGACAGGCCATAAAGACCATTTAATCTGATTTTTTTGCTCTTTTAGGGCCGGTTAAGGTCAAGGTATAAATGCAATCACGAATACACTCAGCTCCCTATCACAGTTCGTTCTTAAGTTTGCGTTTAGCGGTGTCTCGCGCGTTGGGTCTCACGATCGACGGATTCCGAGCGAGTGGAACTTTTCGGAAAGTAGCTGCCACCTTCGGGCAAGCCCGATCATCAGTTGAACTGTCGGGTGAGGTCGCTAGTGCGCACGAACCTTCCACGGCGCCATACGGCTGAAGGTTCCATCTCGCATGACCCAGGAGTGAAACAAAACGGCCCCAAAATGGGCGAGGAACGTCAAGAACAAGAGGTAAGCCAATACCGTATGGGCCCTGCGCAACACTGCGTACAACATCACGTTGTGGGGAAGTATGGGGAAGAGGTGAATCGACCCGGTCAGCGTGATGGGATAGCTCGCTGCTGACAACATTCCCCAACCGACCAGCGGCTGCACCACCAGCAGAGCATACAAAAAGAGTTCAGACGCCGAGGCAACCGAGCGCTCTCGAGGCGACATGGTGGCGGGAAACGGGGGCAGCTTGGAGTTGTGGCGGTTGACGAAGCGAATCACCACTACAATCAGTATGAGAATACCCAACGGCCGGTGAATGGCCACCAAACGATGGTAGTCGGCGAGCGATGCCACCATCGCGACGCCAATGCCGAGTATCGTCAGCACCAGTGCGGCCGTGAGCCAGTGAAACAACCGCATGAGAGCTGTGAATTGCCGCTGACCGGTGGCCACGTTCATGTTCACTTTCGCACCTCGGAAGGCGTGACCGCGCTCGGTAGCTTTTTCTCGCCTGAGCGTCGGGTGAATGACTGGGAATAGACCGCCGAACGAGCGCTAAGCAGAGGATCATCCGACGGCGCCATTCCTCCCGGCAAAACCAAGGGATCGAAATTAATGTCGCGGCATGGGTTGGTTTCCTCGCTCTCCACGTGATCCAGCGTCAGGGTCCCCACATCCACCTGCTCCCGAGCGTCGGGCCAAGGGATGGTGGCATCGTTGGTCGGATCGTTTGCCTGGCCAATGGTGATGATCAGGTGCCACTGCAGCGGTTGCTGAAGGATGCCTGCGATCAACGCATCGAATAGGTAATTTTTGTCCGGTCGGGCAGATCCGGTAGTATTCGCGGGTGCAAACGCCTGCACTGGCGCCAAAGACCAGCGGACGGGTATCGATCTTCCGCTTGCGTCCATGAACCAGAAGGCATTCAGACCGTAGTATGCGCTGTTTTCGAAGCCCGATGACGCGGGATGGCTTTGAATAATCTTTGTCGCCTGCACGGTTTCCGGATGACTCGCCAAAAAAGCCGCCATTTTCTCCGGATCGGGTTTGCCTGTCTGGGGGTCCGGCTGCGTCGCAACTAATCTGTCGAAAAAAGCCTGTGGGGTATTAAGCGCAAATACCGGAGTGTTGATCATGGCGGTGCGCCATTCTTCACCGTCGGGCAGGTTGAACAAAAGTCCGAGACCACGGACCATTTCGGGCTCGTCGGCAACATCGGGATTGCCGCCTGCCAGTGAGAAGCGGCCAAGGATTGGGATACGTCCAGCGTTGAAGACTACGGCCTTTGATAGGCGCGTGCCCCGGCCGTTGCTCTCGAAAGACCCGCTGACGCAAACGCCCTTGGCATGATTGCGGCGAAAACCGGAATGGATTCCACCGGAGCGCTCAAAGCCGTCGGCGAAACGTGCGGGCGTCAACGCTTCAGGATTGAACCAGCCGCCTAAATATATAAATACTGCGGCAACGCCCAGAACAGCGACGGCGGTGCCCGCTAGTCTTCCAAAATGTCTTGTGTCCGCCAATTTTGACGCCCCGGAGGAAACAAGAATAGCTACAGCGCCATGAATCCTAGCATTTCCGATTAAACGCAATTTCTGGCGCATGGTACTCCTCTCCTGCCCTCTCCACAACGAATTTCGCTGCAGAGCAGGCTCCAGCGAGATCGGCGGAGTCCCCCCTGCTTGTACTGGCACGTCTCCCAAGCCCAGCTTGCTGTCGCGCGGTCGATTTCTCAGACACCGCTCCGACCCTTCTCTCTTGGCTCTCTAGGCCGCACATTTCGCGCCCTCCGTCCTAGCACTACCGGTCGCCACCCGCTACGCTCAGATCCGCTGCTAGTCACGCGGGAAACTAGGGAATCGACCTTGAGAGAGGCGTTAAAGGAAAGCTGAAAGAGCTGATTTAGTTTCTCATCCAAAGGGTGTGCACGCCCAGATCGGTCTCATCACTTTAGAAACCGCATAAACACAGATGACGGCGCGCATCTGCAAGTTTCGTCAGTGGAGTTCAAATTTGAAATGTGGATTTAAGGTCAAAGTACAGGTTGCCGATAGCACCTCATGACGTGACTTCGCCCCCTTCCGATTCTGTCCCTCGGGACAGGAGACTGTGACCTTCGATACCGAATATCGTCTGCGTTCACTCGCAAAGCTTTGGGGAAAAGATAACAGCCGTTGCATCAGAGGAAGTTTTTCCCCTAAGGAGGGCCGCCTGTCCTGACCTGTGCACAGGATGGGTCGAATACAGCAAACGAAGCATGTCCGGCAGACAGCGTGATTTTATTTTTTGGCTCAGGCTTTTCCGGTGAATCCGAGCGAGGCAGCACAGGTCTCGCTTGGCGTTCGTCGCTTCCCAGCTCACGTCAGGTGAAGGAAGGGGTAGCCATGAAAAAAGTCTACGTTGTGCAACCCTCAGGGAAGACCTGGGACATTTTCGTGAAGCAGCAGGTGCGCGTCTTGCGAGGCTTGTCCGTGACGTTCTTCCTTCTTGCGGTTTGCCTTGCCACGGCGGGTGCTTTAGCCCAACAACCGGGCCAGGAGAGAGGTCAAGGCGGCCAAGGTCAAGGAGGCAATCTGGAAAGCCTGGACCCGGGCCCTCGCGCCGGTTTTGGAGCCTCGGGCAATTCGGCCTTTCCAACCAATCCGGGCAATCCGATCCAAGGCCTTTCGCCACAGCAGACCGCGTTCTTCCAAAATGGATTGTCGCAGTTTATCGAAGTGGAAGACGTCGCTCTAACCTCGCCTGGTAACGGCGGGCTCGGGCCGACGTTCAATAGTAATTCCTGCGGTTCATGCCACTCACAGCCTGCAGCGGGTGGAACTTCCCCCAGCATGAACGCATTCCCCTTTGTTGGGCAAGTTGTTGGGCAAAATCCGCAGTTTACCGTAGGCCAGTTCATGGGGGGCAGCAACACCATCCCGTTCTTTGTCACTGCGGATGGCCCGGTGCGTGAGGCACGCTTCAAATCGGATGGCGGCGTGCACGACCTGTTCACGATTACCGGCCGAAAGGACGCGACAGGCTGCACCATGGGGCAGCCTGACTTCGCCGCCGAAGCTGCCAATGGCAACCTTAGTTTTCGCATCCCCACACCGGTCTTCGGCGCGGGCATGATCGAGAACATCCCCGATGCGGCGATCCTGGCCAATCTCGCCGCCTCGGCCAGCCGCCAGTTGGGTATCGCGGGCGTTCCGAATCGCAGCGGCAACGACGGTTCCATCACCCGCTTCGGCTGGAAGGCGCAGAACAAGTCCCTGGTCATCTTCGCGGGGGAAGCCTACAACGTGGAGATGGGCGTAACCAACGAACTCTTCCCCAACGAGCGCGGATATCCGTCGGCTACAATTCCGCCCGGCTGTATCTTCAACCCCACTCCGGAGGACCGGACGATATTTGAGTCCTCGGACCCCACTCAGGTTTCCTCCGACGTCAACTCCTTTGCAAATTTCATGCGCTTCCTGGACCAGCCGATTCCGGCCTGCACAGGGACTGGCTGTTCATCGCAGATTCAGTCGGGCAGAGCGGTCTTCGCGGCCATCGGATGCGCGAACTGCCACACTCCCTCGATGACCACGGCCACTTCTGAAATGGCCCCAGGCCTCTCGCAAGTGCAAGCCAATCTCTTCTCCGATCTGGCCTTGCATCATATGGGGAGTAACCTCGCGGACGGCATCTCGCAGGGGAATGCCGGCCCGGACCAATTCCGCACGGCGCCCTTGTGGGGAGTCGGCCAGCGTGTGTTTTTCCTGCACGATGGGCGCGCATCGAACCTGCTCCAAGCCATTCGAGAGCACGCTAGTTCTGGAAGCGAGGCCAACCGGGTCATTCAAAATTACGAACAGCTATCGCTTCAAGACAAGCAGAGCCTGATTTTGTTCTTGCGATCGCTCTGATTGGAACGGAAGGGCTGCCATGCGGGAATCGCAGTGCGCTACATGGCAGCCCGTGATCGGATTGAAAGAGGTGTCGCGGGCTACGACGTGCCCCAGACTTTGCGAGCAGTGTCCACCAGCAGTTCGAGTTTTTTCCATTGCTCGTCCACGGAAAGCAAATTACCGGCGGCCGTGGAGGCGAAGCCGCATTGCGGGCTGAGCGCCAGATTTTCAAGCGGCACGAACTTGGAAGCCTCGCTGATTCGCCGCCGCAATTCATTTTGCGTTTCCAGTTTCGGCTCTTTCGTGGTGATCAAGCCGAGCACTACGCTTTTCCCCCGGGGAACCAGGCGCAGCGGCTCGAATCCGCCGCAACGCGCGGTGTCATATTCGAGAAGAAAGCGGTCCACTTGCAGCTGCCCGAATAACTTTTCGGCGATGGCGTTGTAGCCTCCTTCTGTGAACCAGCGGCTCCGGTTGTTGCCCCGGCAGATGTGCATGCCGACGGTGACGCTGCTGCGAGGCACTTCGCGCAACGCGGCATTGTCTCCGGCCACCGCATTTTCAAGCTCCTTGTCCGGGCTCCGGCCCTCCTGCCTCATGCGCGCCCGCTGCAGCGGGTCGAGGTAGTGGGAGTAGAATGGCGCGTCGAACTGAATATATTGGACGCCTTCCGAGACCAGCCATTTCACGTCATCGCGAACAATTTCCACGATGTCGTTCAGCAGGTCGGAATGCGTCGGATAAAATTTGTCGGTGACGCCCTTCTTGTAGCTTGCCAGCATGAAATTCGATGGCGCGGGCAGTGTCACTTTGAACGGCCCGTGCGTGTTCTTTTTCAAGAATGGAACTTCATGCCCCGTCATTTTGCGGAGCTTCCTGAGTTTCGCCCCTGCCGCAAGCGCCGTGCTCCCTTCCACGCGTCCGCCCGGCCCTTTCCATTCCAGGGGCACGCGCTCGGAAACGAAGCCGTCGACCGCTTCCGCCATGTCGGTGAGCCATGAGCCTCGGCGCATTTCACCGTCGGTCACGACGTCCAGGCCGATTTGGCGTTGCTTTTCGAGGATTTGAAGAATCGCGCGGTCTTCTTCGGCGCGAAGCTCTTCCAGGGGGAGGCTTCCCGCTTCATGTGCCGCGCGCGCCCGCAATAACGACGGCGGGCGAAGCAAACTGCCAATGTGTTGTGCACGATAGGAAGCAGGCATGTCGAATCATTTCCTCATTTGATGGAAGTGGAGTAGCTCGCGCAATTGTTCGAGAAACATCGCAACAGTATCGGAGCCAAATGGCAACGTCAAGGGACGCCAAGGCCCAAGCTTCCTTCGGGCCAAGAAATGTTCTTGTAAAGTTTTGACGAGAAGCGATTTCATAAATCGTCTTTGTAGGTCGCGGCTCCACAGGCTGCGGAAAAAATCCACCAGAATTCTGTCATTCCGAGCGAAGCGAGGACTCTCTCTCTTTTCATGGGGCCAAATCGAAGAGAGATTCCTCGCTTCGCTCGGAATGACAAAAGGAATGAGGCCCTTTTCCCGCGACCTGTTCAGCTCGGCTTTCAGGGACTCGACAAACAAGTGCTTTCGCCCCTGACGCCCTGTCTAGGTTGGATTCCGTGCCATAAATGAGCTGGATTCTAAGTGGAACGAACTTGCGCAACGCCGAGTGAGCGGAGCTGCGTTTGGCTCCGGCTTTGCATCCATAAATTCCTGAGCAAGGAAATCGGCCAGATCGAGCGCCAGGCTCCCACAATGGCCCCTTTCCAGGTTAGACGGAAATAGTCGCCCGAGGGATCCAGGTACATGTACCCGCGCTCCTGCTGGCGCGCTCCAAATCGCTCCAGACGCCGCTTCAATTCAGCCAACTCCTGTCCCTTGGCCGGTAATTCCGGTCTAGACCCGCCCGTGTATTGTTGCACTAAAATCCGATGCGCGCGGTAGAGCGTGAACGCGTCATTGACCTGGGGAAATCGGAAGACGTGATAGCAAGGCCAGGGAAACAAAACTGGAGCCGTGGCATTGGTATTCGTATCCACCTGCGCATCATCCGAACAGCGGGTAATAAATTCGGAGTATCCCTTCATCTGCTTCGCGGATTTGACCACGGAAACGTCCGCCCACTCGAGTGTCGTGGAATTGCTGAGCAGCGCCATGTAGCTCTGCGTGCCGCCAGCCATGGTCCCAAGATTTATATACCCGATTTCTTCAAATCCGAGGCCTGCAATGGCCGCAACGCGGGCCGTCATGAATTGCCGGACATCCGGTGGAAGCGTTTCTAGGGGCACCAGTTGAGGATCCAGTTTGGCCTTGAACCGGAACGTGGCGCGCAGCACGATGGGCCCCAATATAAAGAGCGCGCCATAAATTTTCAGAAAAAGCAGAACAAGATCGTTTTGGATGAATAGCGGCATGGCAGCCTCCAGCTGTGCGATCGCATGGCTTGAACCGCAGCAAATTCGGGGCCGGTCACTTCACTTAAGGTCGCGCGTTCTCAATCCAGTTTTCGGGCCAACTCGTCCAGCCACACGTCCAGTGTGGAGCGTTGCTCGCCGGTCAACTCTCCGAACGCTACGCCCATGCCGAACCCGGCATGCGTGTAGATGACCGTGCCGGAAAACTCGCACGTACTGCAGCCATACCGAATGCGAATGCGGACGTCAGTATCTTTCGGAAGCGGGTTGATGGAATCGATGTAGCAGCCGCGCGCGCTCAATTCCGAAACGCGCGCGTGATCCTTCATTCCCACGATTTCAGCTTCGGCAATAAACGCGAAACGGGGAGTCGTTCGAGCCACTGTGTAGGGAGTGTTGCTCATGATGTAGTTTCGCTCCGATGATGAATAGGCCGAGGACCCGTACGCCTATTTTACGCGGTGAAAGTGTGTCGCGCGGGAACATGCGCCAAGGATTGCGAAAGAGCTAGCTGTCCCTTGGTACAGGTGGAACCTGTACCAGTAACATGGACAGAATCGGGCGATTTCCCGGGCAAGGCAGGTCAGGCCGGGCGGTTCCAAACTTCTTGAATATTTCCGCGGGTCGATGATTTTGGTAGCGCCGGGCGCCCCGCCGGCTCCACGCCTTGGCGTGCCACTTGAATTCTGCCAGCCTCCTCTCGCATTGGGACGAGCAAGATGCCCCCGCTATGCAGGACGCGGGCGATGAGCATTGTATGGGCCGCGGCACGCGTGCTAAGATTCCGCACGCTTAGGGTGGAATTCCCCACAGGAGTGAGATATGAAATCAATTGTTAGTATATTTGCTTGTGCCGCCATGCTGGCCTTCGCGGCGGGCGCGCATGCGCAGATGCGGCCGGTCCAGACGTTCGATACGTCCGCGGGTCCGGTGAAGATAACACCCGTCTACCACGCGTCCTTGGAGATCGAAGCAGGCGGCAAGATTATCGTTGTCGACCCGGCCAAGCCTGCGAATTTCGCCGGGCTACCGCAAGCCGACCTGATCTTGATTACCGACATCCATGGCGACCACCTGGATCCGGACCTCATCAAGGCTGAGAGCAAGGCCGGCACAGAGATCATCGCCCCGGCAGCTGTCGCCAAGACGGTGACAACCGCCAAGGTCATCGGCAACGGCGAAAAGACCACCTGGGGCGCCTGGACCATCGAAGCCATCCCCATGTACAACACCACGGCCTCGCGAGGCCCCAAGCCCGGGACAGTGTTTCACGATAAAGGGCGCGGCAACGGCTACGTGCTCACCTACGGAGGCAAGCGCTTCTATTTTTCGGGCGACACCGAAGGCATTCCCGAAATGCGCGCTCTAAAGAACATCGACGTCGCTTTCATTTGCATGAATTTGCCCTACACCATGACGCCGGAAGAAGCCGCCGATGCCGTCAAGGCCTTTCACCCCAAGGTGGCCATCCCCTATCACTACAAAGGGCAGGATACAGCGGTATTTAAGAAAGCGCTGGACGGCACAGGAATCGACGTCCGCCTGCTCGATTGGTACCCGAACGCATAAGAAGCTTTGGATTTAAGTAGCGCAGGCTTCAGCCTGTGGATTTAAGTCCTTCCGAGGACTAACCCCCGCAACCTGAAGTTTGCGCTACTTTTTTGCCGGAGGAGCCTCAGCCGGTTTCAATCCGCCAGCGGCCTTTTGAATATCTTCGACACTCTTCGCGTCCACCACAAACAGCGCCGGCCCGTCCGCTCTCTTCGCCAGGTACCCGCTTCCGCTCTTGGCAATATCCACTTTTTCCATGCGCTTGCCGTCTGTGGAAGTCACCACGATGGAAAGCTGCGGACCGGAAAATCCGGTTGTCGCAAATTTCGTAGCCGTCAGTGTGCGAATCGAGCGCAGGAATTCTTGAGCGGTTACCGCATCCATCTTTTTCCCGTCAGACCACCAATCCTCGCCGCTGCGCATAAGGAAATATCCCTTTGATCCGTCGTGCATTTCCACCTTGTCCGGATCCTGCTCCGCGAAATCGAAGACTCTCTTCTCGCGAAAATCTTCCGCATCCTTGTTCACCGCGTCGCCCAGCTCGTTCGGCACTTTATACACGCCGTCCATCGCGGTTGTTTTTGCGTAGAAGCCGTCCGCAGCCTTGCGAATTTGCAGTTCCTGGGAGCCCGAAGCGTCCGTGGCCTTCAAGGTCGCGATCGGCGCGCCCGAAGCAAACAGGGAAGCGGCCTTTTTCATGTCCGCGTCCGAAGTGCTCGGGTCCATGGTGGCTGTGCGCAGCTTTTCGATAATCGTTTCCATCTTGGAAGTGTCTCCGCGCAAATTCGCGGGACTGCGAACGGTCCATTTCCCGTTATCGGAACCAAAGCTCAAGTGCAACTTCGCGCCGCTGATTTCCACGCCGGCCAGCTTGTCGAAATCCACAGGCATCAGGCGTTTATCGCGAAGATCTTTCAGGCCTTTGTCCAGATTCGTTTTCGTATTCTTGGGAACCGAATAGACTTTTGAATCGCCGGAAACCATGACGTAGGCGGAGTCGCCCGTGGGCGTCTCGTCTCCGACCAGAATGGTTTGCGTCTTGCCGTCTTTTCCGGTGGCCGATACCCGCGCTTCGGGCTCCGCCAAACCGAATTGCTTCAGGTCGGCGGCCTTATCGTCAATCAGCGTGGCGCCGTCCATCGGCGACAAATTGTACAGAACCGTCGAAACCGATTCCTGATCGGCGACCAGAGGTTTGGGCGAAGTGATTTTCCAATTCGACGCGCCGGCGCGATTCAGAACGACGTCGTCGCCATCCTTTTTCTTGATTTCCAGTTTGGAGATGTCGTCCTGAGTCAGGGAAATAACCTTGGCGTTCGTCGTGCTCGGGCTGGCATTCACGCTATCGCTCGCGGGCTTACGGCGGTTGGACCAATACAGCGTGCCGGAGAGCACTAACAGGACAAAGGTCGCTACGATCAGCTGTCGCATCTTCTGCATAGGTTTGTCTCGCGGTGAAATTGAAAAATCGAAGTTGCCGTTACCTCCTCCGCCACCACACGGAGAGACCTGCCAGCAAAAGCGCTCCCGGCAGGAGGAACTGGCTGCTGAGGCGGACCCAATTGAATTGCGCCCCGGTCATATTGACTTTGCGGTCTTCCGGCGGTTTCGGCCGAATGGAGATCAAGTCCTCATCCGAGGAAAGCCAGTTCATCGCGTTCATCGCCAGGTCGCTATTGCCGTTGAACGAGAGGAAAGAATTGGCAACCCAGGAGGAACTGCCAACGACGACGAAGCGTCCCTCCGAATTTTCCTTGCCGGTGTTGTAGGTGCCGGCGGCGGCGATCGTCAGTGGTCCGTGGGCGTTCTTCGGATCATTCGGATTCACGTTAGGCGTATCGAGTTTGGTTGTCGCCAGGCTCGAATCCGAGGATTCAAACAGCTTCTGCACCGTGGTCTTGTCCGTGTTCTTGATCGTCAAGGACCGCGACAAAGGGAACCCGGTCGCCGTGCCTTTCATTTCGTTCACGATGGGATGCGAATCGTACGTGGATACGAGTGCGACGGTCGGACCCATCCCCAGCAGTTGGCCCACGGGGCTTAAATCCAGCAGCAGATTTTTTTCCACGCTGACGCCCCAGCCTTGCAGCGCACTGTCCAGCGCTTCGTTATCTGCGGTGGGCCGCCCAATTTTCAACGGCGGGTCCAGCAGGAACATGGCCCGTCCGCCGCCTTCCACATATTTCTTGATGGCATCCACTTCGCTTTGCTGGTAGTCGCTCTTGGGGCCCCCGACCACCACCACCGTGCATTCCGAGGGAACCTCCGCCTTTTCGAGCAAGTTGATTGACTTCGAGGTGTAGTCGTCCTTGGTCAATAAATCCTTGAGATGCGAAAGGCCCGGGCGATCCGTGTCGTCAATCTGCCGCTCGCCGCCGCCCGTCACAAAGCAAACCGTGCGCGTGCTGCTCTTGAGGTCCCGGATGATCGCGCCCGTCACATCTTCTTCCGTCGTGCTCTTGGCTTCTTCTTTTTTGGCGCCGATTTGCACCACGGTAGTGCCGTATTTGGTGACGCCCGCGGCCCGCGCCGCGTTGGGGTTCTTGTCCGGATCGACGTAGTCGAGATGGACCTTGGGCGAAATCGTGGCGTAGCGGTCCAGCAAATCCTTGCCGGTTTGGAAACTGGTCGACTTGTCGAAGTAAGTAATCGCTATGGGTTGCGACGAGCCCTTCACGATCTTTGCGGTCTGGTCGGAGAGGCTGTACCGTTTGTTGGACGTCGAATCGTAGGACTTGTTGTACCGGTTGGCCAGAAGGTTGGCCACCGTAATGATGCACAGCGTTACGAGGATATACATCGTCACGTAGGCCGCGTACTTGGTTTGTCGTGCTTCAATCCACTTGCGATTCACTTACGACCTCCACCGCATCGATTCCATCGAGCGCGCTGTAAAAAACAACCCCAGAAAAATGACCGTCACATCGAAAATGGCGTCTTTGGAATCGAGCACGCCTTTGGCGAACGAATCAAAATGCGTAATTACGCACATATACGAAAGCACCTGCGCCCAGGTGGCATTTTCATACTGGCTCACCCAGCCCAGCACCCACAGCAGCAGGCAAACCCCAAAGGTCACGGCGCCGGCGATGATTTGATTTTTCGTCAGCGTGGAAATAAACGTTCCAATGGCGATCAGCCCGCCCGCCTGCAAAAGAAGTCCCAGATAACCGATGGCCAGCGGCTTCCAATCCGGATTGCCGTACCGGAACAGGAACAGCACATCCAACACGGTCGTCAGCAACATCAACGAGTACATGATCACCGCGGCCAGCCATTTCCCAATGATCACCTCCACGTCCGTGATGGGCGATGTGGTGAGCAGTTCGATCGTGCCGCTGCGCTTCTCCTCCGCAAACAGGCGCATGGTGATCAAGGGAATGAAGAACAGCCCGATGACGTTGACGTTGGCGAGCAGCGGCCGCATGACCTGCTCGTTGATGTTCATCGGAAACTGTTCGCCTTCGAGCGTCGCTTCCATGGCCATGTTCACGAAATAGCCCAGCGAGTTCCAAAAGAAGAAGCCGAAAATCACCGCGAACATCACCAGCAAAATGTAGGCGACCGGAGATACAAAATAGCTGCGCAATTCCTTGCGGCAAATGATCCAGATGTTTTTCATGAATTCGTTCCTCCTGCGGCGACAGCTTCCATTTCCGCGGGCGCTTCCGATCCCGTCAGTTGCAGGAAGATTTCCTCGAGGCTCAGCGCAGCGGGCCGAAGCTCATTCAAATCCCAGCCCGATTCGACCACGGCGCGAGCGACGTCGCCCCGGACGGCCCTGTTCGCCTCCACTTCAAATATGACGCGCTTCTGGCCGTCTGCCTTGGGTATCACGCGGCTGACACCCGCGATTTGCTGCAGCTTGCGCTGGACTATCGCGGAGTCCAGGGTGCCGTTGCGCCCCGCGACTTCGACCAGCACGGATTCTCCGGAACGTGCGCGCTGCTGCAGATTGCTCACCGAATCGGTGGCCACGATCTTGCCCTTGCTGATGATGATCACCTGCTCGCACGTCTGGCTCACTTCCGGAAGGATGTGCGTGCTCAGGATGATGGTGTGATCGCCCGCGAGGCTCTTGATCAGGTCGCGCGTCTCATTGATCTGCTTGGGATCGAGGCCCGCCGTCGGCTCGTCCAGGATCAAAACGTCCGGATTGTGGATGATCGCCTGGGCCAAGCCCACGCGCTGACGGTAGCCTTTTGAAAGTTTCCCTATGATTTTGTTTCGAACGTCGGCGACCGCGCAGCGCTCGCAGGCGTAGTCCACGCGGGTGCGCAAGTCCGATCCAGACAGCCCTTTGAGCTGGCCGACGAACGCCAGGTATTCGGCGATTCTCATTTCCGGGTAAATCGGCGGCGTTTCGGGAAGATAGCCGATGCGCTTCTTGACTTCGAGCGGCTGCTCCAGAATATCGAAACCGGCCACGGTAGCCGTGCCGCCCGTCGGCGTCAGGAAGCAGGTGAGCATGCGCATGGTGGTCGTTTTCCCGGCGCCGTTCGGCCCGAGAAATCCGACGATCTGACCCTGCTTGACTTCGAACGAGATCTGATCGACCGCGATCGTGTGTGCGTACCTTTTCGTAAGTCCATTGACTGTAATCATAAGGATTCTCTATGAGACAGACGCATACGAGTTAACTATGGTTCCACAGTCGCAGATTTACTTTGCAAGACACAATTTTATGAACCTTGCCCGCCCCATGTCAATCCTCAACATTCCTGATCGCGGGTGAATCGTATTGCGATCTAGTTTTATAGGACAGCCACTCTTGGCTGTCCCCTTACGCCTTGCCAACATTGTGCGGGCCAGCCAAGAGTGCCTGTCCCACAACAACCGCGCAAGTTTTGAACCAAGGCGCAACCCGGCAAGAGAAAATGTCTACCCGGTCCGTAAGAACCGCCACCTTCCATAGACGTATCCGCGCAATAAAAGTTGGCAGCGGTACAGCTCTCTGGGTCCGTTAATGATTTGCATGTTATATTGAGAATGGGCGTCCCAGGAGTTTGATAATGAGGAAGATAGCAGCGGGTTCCCTCAAAACCAATTTTCTCGCCCTCATGGACGAGATTCGCGCCAAGCACGAGATGGTCCTCATCAACCAAGCATGGCAAGCCCCTGGCCATGATTGTTCGAGTAAATACCGAGACGAACGAGATTCATAATTTCCTCAAAGATAAGGGCCCCATCACAGGAGATATCCTCTCACCCGCGCTTTTCCTCGAAGAGTGGGGCGAACTAGACTGATTCTCGTGGACACGCTCGCGTTGACGCCTACCGCCCTCGTCGAGGGGCTATCCTTGCTTACCGCCGACCGTGCGATCCGCCAGTCCAGAACGGTTCAGACGATTTGGTGAGAACCTTGACGCCCCCTGAATCGGCCGTCAGTCGGAACTTCGGTCCGGTTTTTGAATTGGGGCCTGATTCTCCTGATTAAACTTCCTGGAAAGTTTCTCTCGCTCGGCGTCGTCGATCTTCTGCAACAGTCTCCAGTCCTCGAGCAATTCATTTTTCGAAATTCTTGGAGCGCGGCTATTCGCCAGGGTTTGCCTCAAGCGGGAAACCAAAAGTTCCCTCTGCAGTTCCACGGGGGCGCTCTCGCCTTGGAGATCTCTTCGTGTAACTCCAAGTTCCACGGTTTCCTTCCCGTCCGGCCCTTCCGGTGCCTGCAGAACCGCTTGCCCATCCGCATTCAACTTCGGCTCTGATTTCTCAACGAATTTTCGCCAGGCGCTTTCGCTGGCAGTCGCGTTGCGGTCCGCGGCATGAGCGGTCATGGTCTGTAAGTCCTTCAGGAATGCGCGCCTCTCCGCATTCGACGGGGGGGCCAAAGGTTCGCTGGTCAGGCTGAACACCTGCGAATTTCTGGCGGAGTTGAACCGGTCACCGATCAGGTCAGCAGAAACCGCTCCTCCGGCCAGCATAGGATGAAACGCAGCGAGCACCACCACGTATTTCTTGGCACGGAAGAGCGACTCGAGAACGCCGCGGACCGGCCTGCTGCGCTTCACGCTGCCGGGGACCTGCGGAATGACAAATTGCGTGAACTCCAAATCCGGATGGCGCTTGCCGTACCTTGCAAGGGACTTGGCCGCATGTTTCGGCGTGCTCACGAAAAGGTCCGGGATAGAGCCGCGCGCCACCGAACGGGGGTAATAGAAATCAAGCACTTCGCGCACGAAGTCGGCGCAATTGCGGGACACGAAATTGTATGAGGTGTGATTCTGCCGGGAATTGAGCCAGGCGATCAACGCATTATCC
>Ga0210401_10000353_pt1 | contig 56945 bp, 51 predicted proteins | sample IncBWH32MmetaG_FD_150866 | JGI IMG/M metagenome (GOLD analysis project Ga0210401, IMG submission 150866) | Forest soil microbial communities from Barre Woods Harvard Forest LTER site, Petersham, Massachusetts, United States - Inc-BW-H-32-M | ecosystem: Environmental > Terrestrial > Soil >...
GGGCGCCTACGGGCGCAAAGCTGGGTTGCGCAAGACTCTATCTCCGCATATGCTGCGGCACAGTTTCGCTACGCACTTGCTCGACCGCGGTGCGGACCTTCGTTCGGTACAAATGATGTTGGGCCACGCGGACATAGCCACCACTCAGATTTATACCCATGTCGTGGAAGAGAGACTGAAACAAGTTTATAAAGCGCACCACCCGCGCGCCTAAAGCAGTCGGCCGGGAATCTTGAGGAAGGCGGAAACTTCATGCCCGATTACATGTACTTATTGGAAAGCCGGCTATCGCCCGAGCAGCGCGCGGTAATGGAGCGCGTGCAGGAGCTCTCACGCACGCAGGAAGTGAACGTGTACCTGACGGGCGGCGCGGTGCGCGATCTGATCTCGGGCATGCCGATCCGCGATCTCGATTTCACGGTCGAAGGAAATCCCGTGAAAATGGTGCGCGAACTGGAGAAGGGCGGTGCGCGCGCAATCTGGGAGAGTGAAAAGATCCGGCATCACGAAATGATTTTTGCCGGCGACGTGGATGGTTCGGTCTCGGCTGCCCGTGAAGATTACTACGAGCGTCCCGGAGCGAAGCCCGAGTACCGCTTTTCGAGCGTGATGGAAGATTTGCGCCGGCGCGATTTTGGCATCAACGCGATCGCCATTTCGCTGAACACGCAGTCTCGCGGCCTCCTGCTCGATCCGATGAACGGCCTCGCCGACCTGGAAAAGCAGGAAGTACGCGCGCTATCGATTCACGCCTTCACCAATCAGCCCATCCGGCTGATGCGCATCCTGCGCTACGTCGCACGCATGGGCTTCAAAATGGAGTCGCGCACTCAAGAATGGTTTGATCTGGCGATGGAGCGAAAACTGATCGAGCGCATCGAAGGCAGCGATGTCGGCCACGAGCTGCGTGCTCTGGCGCGCGAAGACAATCCCGTCGCGACATTGAAGCTGTGGGAATCGCATGGACTGCTGGCCCTGATTCATCCGTCGCTGCAGAAACGGAAACCGGACTACGACAGTTTGAATAAGCTGGCGCGCGTTCGCTCCAATCTGTACGGAGCGGGACTGCGGCCCCGTTTGCATCTGGCCGTCGAGTATTACACGCTAGGCCGTTTGAAATCCCGCGAGGCCGCGTCAGCATTGCGAAACCTGGAGTACCGCGCGAACGAGATCGAAGAAATCGCAGAACTGGTTCCAGAAACTCAGAAAGTGGTGAAGATGCTGAAGAGCCCGAAGACCAACTCGGCGAAGGACGCCTATTACTACCTGGCATCTCTGCCCGCCGAAACGCTCGCGTTCATCGAAGTGGAGATGCCGAATCCACGCGCGCTTTCCAAGATCCGCAATTACCTGCAGAAGTGGCGCCCGCTGAGAATGGCGTCACCCGCCGCGGAGCTGGACGCGCTGGGCGTTGAGCGCGGCCCGAAATTCGACAAGATTGTGGAACAATTTTTTGAGCTGCAACTGCGAGGCAAGGGCAAGACACCGGAAGACCGCACCAAGATCCTGAAAAATCTAGCCGGCATTAAAGACGAACCCAAGAAGCCGGAAAAGAAAGAAAAAAAGCGGAAGGGCGAGAAAGAAGCGCCGCCTGGGGAATCAAAAGGCCGCGAAAAATCCAAGTCACAGGCCGCCGACGCGAAGGCAGCTCCCGCTGGAGCCGCGCATGGAAAATCGTCTGCGGCAGGCAAGCCCGCCGCAGCGGGCAAGCCGGCCGCGGCCAACGCATCCCACCCCGCCGCCGCCGCAGCAATTGGCGCGAAAGCGCAAGCGAAGCATGATAAGGCCAAACATGACACCAAAGCGGCAAGCGCAGCTGCGAAGAAGCATGCTGCGCCGAGCAAGAAGTCCTCTTCGCATTCGGGAAAGAAGTCGCGGCGCTGATGGACATCGACGAGGAAGGCGCCAGGCTGTTCGGTGTTCGATGCCTGGGCATTGTTGTAAGTTTCATCTCGAAATGGACGCGTCGTCATTCGTGTATGGCCTGTTAATTATGTGCGTGACGCGCGAAAGTTCTTCGTTCAACGTCAGATTGGCCGTACCCGAAACTTTCAAGCTGGTTTAGAATAAGACTCGCATGGATTCCTCGAACTTCGTTCACCTACATCTGCACACGGATTACTCTCTTCTGGACGGCGCCTGCGAAATCGGCGAACTGACTGCCGAAGCTGCGCGCCGAGGAATGCCCGCGGTTGCGGTGACCGACCACGGAAATCTTTTTGCGGCCGCAAATTTCTACCACCAGGCCACCACGCACGGCGTGAAGCCCATCATTGGCTGCGAGATGTACGTCGCGCCGGATAATCACAAAAATCGCGGGACCGGAGCGGAACGCTCCAATCACCTCGTGCTGCTCTGCGAGAACGAAAAGGGCTACCAGAACCTGATCAAACTGGTTTCGACTGGGTACCTTGACGGCTTCTATTACAAACCGCGTGTGGATCATGAGCTACTCGCCAAACACAGCGAAGGATTAATCGCGCTGTCCGCATGTCTGCGCGGCGAAGTCGCCGATGCTCTGCTCGCCGAAAAATATGACCAAGCCCAAACGAGCGCCTACCGCCTGCGCGACATTTTCGGGAAGGGAAATTTCTTCCTGGAAGTGCAAGACCAGGGTTTGGAGATGGACACGCGCGTCAATCGCGACCTGGTGCGGTTGTCGAAGGAATCCGGCATTCCGCTCGTTGCTACCAACGATTGCCACTATTTGACGCAGGCCGATTCGCACGCCCAAGAAGTGCTCATGTGCATCCAGACCGGCAAGACCATGAGCGACGGCCAACGCATGAAATTTGCCACCGACCAATTTTATTTTAAGACCGCGGAAGAAATGAGGCAGGTGTTCTGCGAATTGCCCGACGCCCTGACTCGCACGGTGGCCATCGCCGAGCGCTGCAACGTGAAGATTCAACGCGTGAGCGATCCCTTCCCTGAGTTCAAGGTGCCGGAGGGCCACACCACCGATTCGTATTTCGAAAAGGTGGTGCGCGAAGGGTTCGCTTCGCGGATGCCGCAGATCGAACGGCTGCAAAAGGAAGGGAAGCTGCGCCGCCCGCTGGCGGACTACGAAAGCCGCTTGACCGCCGAAATCGAAATGATCAAGACCATGCGTTTCGCGGGCTATTTCCTGATCGTGTGGGATTTTATCCATTACGCCCGCGCGCAGAATGTTCCGGTGGGCCCCGGGCGTGGTTCGGCGGCCGGAAGCCTGGTGAGCTATTCGCTGCGCATCACCGACGTGGATCCGATGCAGTACGATCTGATCTTCGAGCGCTTCCTGAACCCCGAGCGCGTTTCCATGCCGGATATTGATATTGATTTCTGCATGCGCCGGCGCGGTGAAGTGATCGAGTACGTGCGTCAGAAATACGGCGCGGAGAGCGTCGCGCAGATCATCACATTCGGAACCATGGCGGCCAAGGCGGTGTTGAAGGACGCGGGCCGCGCGCTGGATATGCCGTACGGCGACGTGGACCGCCTGGCGAAAATGGTCCCGCTGACTCTCAATATTTCGCTGGAAGAAGCGCTCAAGCAGTCTCCGCAATTGGAAGCCGCCTGCAAAGAAGGTGCGGGTAAGGAATTGATCGAGGTGGCCATGCGCCTGGAAGGTCTGGCGCGCCACGCCTCGACGCACGCTGCAGGCGTAGTGATCTCTCCGCGGCCGCTTACCGAAATCGTCCCGCTGTATAAGTCGAACAAGGAAGAAATCACGACGCAGTACGACATGAATGCTCTCGGGCGTATCGGCCTGCTGAAAATGGATTTCCTTGGGTTGACGACGCTCACGATCCTCGAGGACTCCGTGCGTATGATCAGAGAAAATCGTGGAGTGGACGTGGACCTTACGGCTCTACCGCTCGATGATGGGCCCACCTATGCACTGTTCGCTCGGGGCGACACCACCGGCATCTTCCAGTTTGAATCGCATGGCATGCGCGACATTTTGAAACGCTACCAACCCACCCAGATCGAGGATCTGACCGCACTCAACGCGCTGTACCGCCCGGGCCCGATTCAGGGCGGCATGATTGATGAATTCATCGCGCGCAAACAGGGCAAGAAGAAAGTGACCTACGATCTCCCGGAGTTGGAGGAAATTCTCTCGGAGACCTGGGGCGTCATCGTGTTTCAAGAGCAGGTGATGAAGATCGCCAATCGCCTGGCTGGCTTCTCGCTCGGTGATGGCGACATTCTCCGCAGCGCGATGGGCAAGAAAAAAGTGGAAGTCATGGCCGCGCAGCGGGATAAGTTTCTGGCAGGCTGCGCCGGACGAAAAGTCCCGGCGAAAAAGGCCGAGAAAATATTCGACCTGATGGAGGAATTCGGCCGCTACGGATTTCCGAAAGCGCACGCCTGTGCGTACGCGCTGCTCGCCTACCAGACGGCTTACCTGAAAATCCATTATCCGGTGGAGTTTATGGCGGCAATGCTGAGTTCGGAAGCAGGGAACACCGAAAAAGTGGTGAAGTACATCAATGAAGCACGCGGGATGGGAATTCGCGTGCTGGCTCCCGACGTACACGAAAGCGGCCTGTACTTTACGCCTGTAGGAGACGATATCCGCTTCGGACTGGCGGCGATCAAGAATGTCGGCGAGAACACCGCCAAGGCCATCTGCGAAACACGCGCGACCGCCGGCAATTTCCGTAGCCTTTTTGGGTTCTGCGAAGCGATTGAGCCAAGATTCTTGAATAAGCGCGTGCTGGAAAGCCTGGTGCGGGCCGGAGCTCTTGATTGCGTCGGGGGCGGCTCCCGCGGGCGTCTCTTCGCGGCGATTGATCAAGCCATTTCCCGCGGTCAGAAAAAACACCAAGAAAAAACGGTAGGGCAGGGCGGCCTGTTTCTTTCGCGCCCCAGCGAAGCTCAGCAACACCAGTGGCACGAAGCGGAATTGCCCGAAGCCGAGGATTGGTCCGAGGAACAGCAGCTCGCCGGCGAATACTCCGTACTGGGATTCTATATTTCCGGCCATCCTCTCGATAAATATGCGGGCCGGCTGAAGGAGTTGAATGCCGCCGAGCTTGCCACAATGGAAAGCCGCAGGAACAACGAGGACCTCGTGGTCGCCGGAATTATCGTGCAAATTCGGCCGATGCGCTCGCGACGCGGCGCACGCTGGGCTATCCTCACCCTGCAAGATCGCACGGGCGTAATCGAAGCGCTGGTGTTTCCCGAAGCGTTCGCCAAGCTGGAGCCGATTCTGAGAGCGAATACGCCCCTGCTCGTTAAGGGTCGGGTGGCGGTGGAAGATGTCGGCACGCGCCTGATGGTCGCCGATGCGCGATTGCTGGATCAGGTGGCGGATCGCCCGCCCAGCCAATTGCGCGTTCGGGTGGACCTCAGCACCGTGGATACCGGCGCGCTCGACCGGCTGCAGAAGTTATTTTCCAGCAGGCCGGGACGTTGCCGCGTTACCTTTGATCTCGTGAAGGATGACGGCACGGAAGCAACGCTCGAAGCCGGAAGTGCCGTGCTCGCGGACCGCGAATTGGTCGAACGCGTCCGCGAGATCTGCGGCACCGATTCAGTAGCACTCGTTCAATAGGGCCAGCTCGATATCCGCCATAAGGTGATTTTCGTGACCAAGCAGCAAATTCTTGCGGAGAAGCTGCGCAAGCGGCGCGAACGCAAAACGCGGATGAAGAAGTTCCGCGCCATCAAGGCCGCACGGCGCGCCGCGCGCGAGGCCGCGGTTAAGAAGGCCGCGTCAGATCGCGTAGCAGACGTGCGCGTAACAGCCAAGGGCATCACCCCTTCGTCCAAGCAAAGCGCTAATTCGCACGGTAGCGTGAAGCCTCACGCACCCAAGCACGGAGTTTCGGAAAAAATGGTCGCGAGCACTCGAGGCGAACAAGACAAGCAAAAACAGCGCGTGATTGACGCGCTGGAGCGCGACGTCGCCGAACTAAGCTTGCTTTCGGCCCCGACAGGCGACCAGTCCGGCGAAATCGAACGCATTCGCAGGGAAGTGGACGAACTCAAGCGCGATCTGTACACCCACCTGGGCGCGTGGCAGCGCCTGCTGCTCGCGCGACACCCACAGCGTCCTTACACCGACGACTTTATCCGGCTGCTGTTCGAGGATTTTTCGGAAATCCACGGCGACCGTAATTTTGCTGACGATCCGGCGCTCATCACTGGCATGGCGAAGTTTCACGGCAAGCCGGTCATGATCGTAGGAAGCCAAAAAGGACGCGACACAAAACAAAGGCTGGCGCGAAATTTCGGACAGGCAAAGCCGGAAGGGTATCGCAAGGCCTTGCGCGCGATGCAACTCGCTGCGAAATTCGGGCGGCCGATCGTGGTCTTCGTGGATACTCCGGGTGCTTATCCTGGGGTGGACGCAGAAGAACGCGGCCAGGCCGAAGCGATTGCCTTCAACTTGCGCGAAATGTCTCGCCTGCCCGTGCCGATTCTGATCACGATCACCGGAGAAGGCGGTTCGGGCGGCGCCTTGGCGATCGCCATCGGCGACCGTGTGTACATGCTTGAAAATTCCGTGTACTCGGTTATTTCACCGGAAGGCTGCGCTTCCATCATGTGGCGCGACGCGAGCAAAGCGGAAATCGCGGCGCAAGCCTTGAAAATCACCGCGCCCGACTTGCTTGAATTGAAATTGATTGACGAGATCGTTCCGGAGCCGGAAGGTGGAGCGCACTACGACCACCAGGCCGCCGCCAAACTGCTCGAACCGTTTCTGGTCCGCGCGCTCGATGAGCTTTCCTCGCTTTCTTCGCGTGAACTGATTGATCAGCGCTACGAAAAATTCCGCCGCATGGGCCAATTCTTCGCTTAATCACTTCGCCGCGCGATCGAACCTTTTCATTTTTCCGGCCGCTCCTTGACACTCTTCACGGCCTGTAGTCCTATTCGCCTGTCGGATTTGTTCGCAGACCATCAGGAGCACATAGCATGCGCAATCTCGGAATCCTTTGGATTTTATACGGCCTTCTACGGTTGCTAGGCGCACTCGGCGTTTTCTTATATAGCGGCACCCTAACACTGATGTGGGGTGCGTTGCTTTCGCGGGTCCCCGATCCATTTGCGTTAATGGGTCTTTTTCACAGCTTTCTGATTTTCGTAATCATTCTGGGCATCGTGGCTGGAGTGGTTTGCATTATCGCCGGCTTGAATTTGATGTCCAGTGCCGCATCGGCGCGCACGCTCGGCCTGGTCGCGGCGTTCTTCGGCCTCACGAACGGGCCGCTCGGCGTCGCGCTGGGCGGGTTCACGCTGGTCTTCCTGGCACGAGCAAACGCCCGGACCGCCTAGGCGCAATTGATAGAGCGTTGCCCTCGCACGAGGGCGAGGATCGCACCGGACCGTGGCCGTCCGATGCTGCTCGCTTGGCGCAGCGAGAGCCTCGATTGTGGCCCTGGTCTCGCCTAAAGGCGTCGTCCCCCTACGCTTGGTTCGCAATTCCTTCCCCATTGGAGCATTGAACACGTTCCAATCCTGTTTTGATTGCCCTCTGATATGCAGTGCTTTAGCGTGCATAGCAGGGGCCCATTCCAATGGCAGACACGAGCACACCACTTATGTCCGAACTCTTTCGTCCTTATGAGAAGCTGGTAGAAATCACGATCCTGGGAAAGACGTTCCTAGTTCCGGAACGCAATTCGCTGTTACGCGCGTTCCAGTTCATTAGTCCGGAAACCGTTCCCTACGGGCGTTTCTGTTGGAATCAGGAGTGTCAATACTGCAAAGTGAATTGCCAGCTTTCCGACGACGATCAGGCGCGCCCGATCCTCAGCTGCAAGTTTCTGGTATCCGAAGGCATGAACATTTCCGAAATGGCGCCTGAGTTGGTGGGCTGTCTACGCGCCAAGTTGGGTGCGGCCGCTCAGAGCGCGCCCAAACCGTCAGCCCTCAACAGCAACCCCAGTCCCACCCCGACTCGCGAGAGCACCGATCAGAAGTAGGTGATTTCAGCGCAAGGCGCCGTTCCGTCAAGCGGCCTTCCGTTCGCATACTCCACGGTTTGTCCTCGCCCGATTTGTGCGCGCGTCCAGCCACGTGTGTTATTTTCGAAGGTTGTATCAACTGACGCGGGAGAATAGACATGCCCATCTGTGATGGCTGCGACGCGCAAGTAGACGAAGCGCATATACGGCAGCGCATCGAGCGCCTGGAACTCGCCACGCGCTTCCGTCCAATTCACATCCAGGTGTTGCTCCTGGACGCCGCGCCTCCGGCGAAGCTGGAAGACTATTTTTATCGCCCGGCCAGCAATTCCGATGAGCGCTCGGTAGCGTCGCGGATGTTCTTCGACGAACTGGCAAAGTGCGTCGGACACGCACCGCGGACGTACACACAAGAAGAGGCCACGCTCGCCGAGTTTCAGAAGCACGGATTCTTCCTGGCATACGCCGTCGAATGCCCCGTGGAATCATCGAGCGAGTTAGCGCAAACGATCAAACGGCTCGTTCCCACGGTCGCCCTGCGCGTGAATTCATCCTACAAGCCGAAATTTGTCGCTCCGATTTCGGGCCTACTGCAAGACGTGATCCCTGTGCTGCAAAGCAAGGGATGGACCGAAAAAATAATCCTCAACGACGGCAAGCCTCTCGACGATCCTTTCCGCGGCGATCCGCAGCGGCAAGCGGAATTCGGCACTGCACTAGGCGATCGGTTGGCTAAGGCACTCGCGCGTCAAGCCTAAAAATGCCGCCGCGGCATGCGCGGGCCGCGCTAAAAATTGCGTAGCGAAGCGCCGGAACCACACACCGAAAAAGTTCCAAAATCTTCCAACAATATTTTCTCTCTGACCCATGAAATGGTGCAACCACCCCGGTACCCCATCCATCCTACGCTCCGGGGGATCCTCAGTGTCTCAGGCAGCGGTGAGCTAACCGCCGCGCCTGAAACGCACTAGCTAGGCGCAGTTGTAAAAAACAAAAACAGATTGGTCTTGCGTAGCTAGGGGTGTGCTCGTGTGGGTGCGCGGATCAATCCAAAAAATCGGAGGCAACTAGCAATGCGGATTAAGATAGGTCTGGTATTCCCGGCATTGGCGCTGTTTTCCTTACCGACGCTCGCGCAGCGAGGCAATTCGGAGGTATCGGTCAACTTCACGGGAAATTTCCAAAAGTCTAGCTCTGGATTCGGAGTTTCTGACAGCCCCAGTTATTCCGGCGGCTTCCTGGCAAATTATCGCTATCACTTCAACCGTTGGAGCGCCGTTGAAGTGAACTACAGCCATACGAAATTTTCTCAGTTCTACAACAACGGCACGGAGACGCAAGCGAACGTCAACGAGGCCACCTTCGCGTATCTATTCACCTTCGGCGTTTCAGAAGAAGCTCGCTTTCATCCGTTCGTCGAAGCCGGCACCGGCGTACTTTTCTTTTCGCCGGTTGCCGCCGGAACGAATAGCGGGTCCTTATCGCAGGATCGGGCCACGTTTCTTTACGGCGGCGGCGTCGGGTATAAACTCGCTCATAAGCTCAGCCTGCAGGTTGGCTACCGCGGACTCCTCTACCGGACTCCTGACTTCACGATCGCTACGCAATTCACAAACGCTCCCACGCACATGGCCGAACCCTACGTTGGTCTCACGTACCGATTCTGATCTCGGTTTATCTCGCTGATACCGGTAGCTCGGGTGGCATGCCGCAAAGTGCCTGAGCATTTTTAGGCCTCATGCCCATCACCATCGCTGCGCCCTCTGCAGTTGGTTCTAGCTTTCCGGGCAATCACGCGGCCCGGACCATTTAGGCCATCGCAGAGGTGCCTGGGATCGTCCAGATTGCCCGCGTCCTCTTGTGGTGCACCAGCCCGTCGTGGCCGGAGCTGGCCTGTCACGCACTACTCCGTAAAGTTTTGTGAAGAATAGCCTTTCAGCTGACCGCGAGCGTTATGCTAGAATCAGCGGTGCAAGCGCAATCGGGAGTCCCGCGCATGAATGCCCGAAGCAAATTCCTGGTTGGTTCGGGGATTATCGTCATCACATTGCTGGCGCTAGCCTACGTGGGCTTCACGCAAAGCAAGACCTACTATCACACCATTACAGAGCTTTCGACGCTCCAAGGCTCAGCCCTGCACCAGCGGATGCGCGTCTCTGGAAACGTGCGCAGCGGAACCATCGAGCGCCTGGGAGATCGCGTAAACTTCGTGCTCACTGAGCAGGGCAAGGACCTGCCGGTGAGTTACGTCGGACGCGATCCACTGCCGGATACGTTCAAGGATGGGGCGCAGGCTTTGGTGGAAGGCAAAATGTTGCCGGACAATCGGTTCGAAGCGGAGCAAGTGCAAGCAAAGTGTGCCTCAAAGTATGAGGCCGCGCCGGTAGGTACTCCGGCAACGGCTCCGCAACCGGGGCAAACCTCGACGGGTTCCTACGCGCGGCCTTCAGGAAGCTAGCGCCTCGGCCAATTCGAGCAAGTCAGCTAGAGCAAATCAGCGCGGGGGAAATCGGTGGATATTCTCGGCTCGTTAGCACTGCTGCTGGCCCTTCTGGCAGCGGTGTACGCTGTTGTGGCGGGGACTGTTGGAATTCTCACCCGCCGAACGCTGCTCACGAAGAGCGCCCGCAACGCTGGGATGGCGGTCTTCGCTCTGGTGACGGTTGCAGTCGCCTGCCTTGAGTATTTCTTCTTTACCAACGATTTCTCGCTGGCGTATGTGGTGGAGCACAGCAATCGCGCGCTCCCACCGTATTACAAATTCGCGTCACTGTGGGCAGGGCAGGAAGGCTCTCTGCTACTGTGGACCTGGCTGCTCTCGGGCTACGCATTCTTCGTCTTGTTTTTGAACCGCAAACGGCATCCGGAGTTGATGCCGTATGTCGGAGTTGTCCTCGCAGGCGTCCAGACTTTCTTCCTCACCCTGAATAACTTCGTGGCCACGCCGTTCCAAGTGATCGCGAGCGCGAACAGCGCGGGTGTGATGCACCTGGCAAGACTGGCCGAAGGCCGCGGACTGAACCCGTTGCTGCAATATCCCGAGATGGTGATTCATCCACCCATGCTGTATCTGGGGTACACGGGATTCACCGTTCCGTTCGCGTTTGCGCTGGCGGCGCTTCTGGGAAGGTATCCCGGCGAGAAATGGATTCACATCACCCGCCGTTGGACCATGATCGCCTGGTGTTTCCAGAGCGTCGGCATTTTGCTCGGCGCGCACTGGGCCTATGCCGTGCTGGGCTGGGGCGGTTATTGGGCGTGGGACCCAGTCGAAAACGCTTCGCTGCTGCCGTGGATAACAGGCACCGCGTTCTTGCACTCCGTGATGATGCAGGAAAAGCGCGGCATGATGAAGGTGTGGAACGTCTGGCTGGTTTTTACGACTTTCATGCTGTGCATTTTGGGGACGCTGCTCACGCGCTCGGGCGTGGTGAGTTCGGTGCACGCCTTCGCACAGTCTTCGATTGGCACTTGGTTCGTCGTGTTTCTTGCGATCGTGTTCGTGGTGTGCTTCGCGGCCTATTGGAAGAATCGCGATTACCTGCGCAGCGACAACCAGCTTGATTCGCTGGTCTCGCGCGAATCGAGCTTTCTATTCAATAATCTCATCCTCCTCGCCGCGTGCTTCGCGGTGCTGTGGGGGACGCTTTTCCCGGTTCTTTCCGAGTGGGTGCAGGGCAGCAAGATCAGCGTGGGCCCGCCATTTTTCAACAAGGTCAACGTACCTATCGCCCTTTTCTTGCTGTTGCTCACCGGCGTCGGCCCCCTTCTGGCCTGGCGCAAGACCTCCTTCGACGCATTGAAGCGTAACTTCGCGTGGCCTCTGGGCGGTGGACTGCTCGCTGGTGTAATTGCATTTATTTTGGGGTTTCGCGATGTGTATGCGCTGGTCTGCTTGATTCTGAGTGTCTTCGTCACCTTGACGATTGCGTCGGAGTTTTATCGTGGCGCGCGGGTAATCTCATCGCGTGACGGCTCCCACTTACTCACCTCCGTCGGCGCACTCACCATGCGCAACACCCGGCGCTACGGCGGATACATCGTCCATTTCGGAATGGTCCTGGTTTTCATCGGCATCGCCGGAACGCCATTGAACAAAGATATCCAGAAAGACCTGGGCATCGGCGACACGCTTAAAATCGGCCCCTACACCATCCTCTGCCAGAACTTCGACCAGGTGGCCAACGGCAACTACCAATCCGACCGGGCCACGCTCGAAGTTTTCAAGAACGGCAAGTCCGACATGATGCTTTATCCCGAGCGGCGATTTTTCCTGACCAGCCAGATCACCGAAACCATGGTCGCTGTTCAATCCTCACCGCTTCGTGACCTCTACGTGGTTTATGCCGGACGCAGCCCGGAAAGCGGCAGGCCTTCGGTACACGCCTATTTGCTGCCGCTCGTGAAATGGATCTGGTTCGGCGGCATCGTGGTTGTACTCGGGACAATTCTTGCGCTGATTCCAAATCGGCGAACCGCGCTAGTCCTGCGTCCGGTCACCGAAAGGTCGTGGACCGGCTCAATCGCGGACGCCTCTCCAGCAATGGGCCCAATCGCCAGCAGGGCAGAGGGACATGATTAATTCGTTCACAGCTTTTCACCGCATCCAAAAGTCTCCCTACCCTCCAAAGCCTTTCTCTGTGTCCTCGGTGGTAAGGCTTATTCTTCACGCTTCCGCCGCGGCACTAATTCTGACAGCCGTGCCGCTCAATTCAGTCCGCGCCCAGGAGCTTCCTCGCGCAAAAGCCGTCGCCAAACGCGTGATGTGCATGTGCGGAGGCTGCCAGGATTCCGCCGGCCTCTGCAGCCATCCAGGCGGTACCTTTTCAGGACCGTGCGAAACCGCGCGCGGCATGCAAAGGGATCTCGATGCCCGCGTGGCGCGCAACGAATCGGACGAGGCGATTCTACAAGCATACGTCGAGCAGTACGGACCGACAGTTCTAGTCGAACCTCCAAAGAAGGGCTTCGATCTGCTGGCATGGGTTATGCCAGTTCTGCTGCCGCTGATCGCGCTGGTGCTGGTCTGGCAAGTCGTGCGGCGCTGGAAGCAGAAAGCAGCCCTTGCGCCGGCGGGTGGACCACCGATTGACTCGCAATTTCTGGCACGCGTGCAGAATGAATCCGGCAGGGAAACCAGCAAGGAAAACGATGAGTAGCGTGGACATCGCCATCGCCTGCGTGCTTTTATCCGCGGCGGTGATTCTATTCATCTTCAATGTCAAGCCCGACGCCTCGGACTCGGCGCCGCATCGCACGAAACTCGACCAACTAATGGAGCGCCGCGACGCAATTTACGAAAACCTACGCGATCTGCGTTTCGAGTTTCGCGCGGGGAAATTTTCCGAGCAGGATTACGAAGAGATCAAACTATCGCTGGAAGTGGAAGCCGCACGCGTCCTCGCAGAGATGGACCAGCTGACCGGCGGCACCCCCACACCGGCAACGCGCCAAGCCTCGACGCGCCAAACGTCGGCTGAATGGGCCGCCGCAGAAAAGGTGCGACATTCATGAACGGCCGCTTTACAAAGCATCGAACCCTCCTGAACGCAATGCTGTTCTGCTCGGTTTTGTTATGCGTCGCTTTGTTCACCCAAGCCGCCTTCGCCGGCACGCTTGACGGCACCGTGAAAAACGGCACGAACGGAAAACTTGCGACCGGCACAGACGTGATCCTGATTCAACTGCAAGGCGGCATGCAGCCCGTGGCCAATACCAAGACTGACGCGCAAGGCCACTATCATTTCGATAATCCGCAACTCGGCACCGGCCCCATGCTGGTCCGCGTAGTCTACAAAGGTGTGAATTACCACGAGCCGATCACCCCCGGAAAAACAACCGCCGACGTGGAAGTTTTCGAGCCCACCGACAAACCCGACGCGTTCAGCGTCGCCAATCACGCGATCATTCTGCAGCCCAATGGCTCGGAGCTGATGGTCGGCGAAGAATACATGATCGCGAATAAGACGCAGCCGCCGGTCGCTTTCTATCGCGCCGATGGCTCATTTAATTTCACGGTACCCGATGGCGCGGATTTCAACCAGGCCGCCGCGTGGGGCACTTCTGGCATGCCCGTCGTCCAGGGAACAATTGACAAGGGCAGAAACAAAATGGCCATCGCCTTTCCGTTCCGTCCGGGCGAAAGTGGCGTGCGCCTGTCGTACAAAATGCCCTACGCGGGAAATCATTTAATGCTGCGCAACGTCTCGCCGTATGCAACCGAGCGTCTCATCATCGCCGCTCCGCCCACCGTGCAAATTTCGGGCAGCGGAATTTCGCCGGCGGGCCAGGATCAGGGATTCAACGTTTACATGCGTGACAATGTCGCCGCGAATTCGCCGATCGATGTTTCAGTTTCCGGTACCGCGCCTCTACCTGCATCTAATCAAGGCGCTCGAGCGGGCGGCGGAGCAGCCGGCGCCGCAGCGAGCGCCGACGATTCGCAGAACGCGTCCGTGAATTCACGCGCGGATGCTGGCGGCGCCGAAGCTCCCTCAGTGAGCGCCACAACGATTCCCGCGCGACTCGACGGCTTGAAATGGATTTTGACCGGCGGCTTCGCTTCGCTTTTCGTGCTGGGGTTCGCCTACCTGTGGCTGCGGCCCCGGTCTGTGGTGGCGTCGAATGGTACAGGCGCCATCACGGACGTCGATGCCTCGCAATCCCGCAGCGCGAAAAAGAGTGCCGCGCGCGCTAGCTCCGCCCGAGCGGCGATCGACCAGCCTCCCGTTTCGTCCGCAGTGCCGGCCAAGGCCGCCGAAGCGGCTGCAGCCATCGACAACGAGGTGCGCGGCAGCCTCGACGAATTGAAGGACAGCATCTTCCGCCTCGAACTCCGCCGCCAAGCCGGCACCGTCAGCGAAGAAGATTACGTGCGCGAGCGCGAGCGCGTCGAAAAGACGCTCCGCGGCCTCGTGCGCGGCTAGGCGCAAAGCATTGGCCGCCGCAAGCGCGTCTCCGCAGTTCGGAGCTTCCAAGCTCGGCATAGCCTTTCAGGCTGTCGAAAAACGGTTCGGAGCGTTCGCGGCCCTGCGCGATGTGTCGCTCGAAATTCTTCCCGGCGAATTCGTCGCCCTGCTGGGACCGAATGGGGCGGGGAAGACGACCCTGTTGCGCATTGCCGCTCTCCTGTCAAATCCCACCCGCGGCGGCGTGTTTTTCCCTACCGGACCTGCGAGCCTCAGCGGGCGCGTCCGCGGACAGGCATTCGTTCAAGGAACGAAACACGCGATAGGCATGGTGGGCCACAGCACTCTGCTCTACGACGACCTGACGGCGGCAGAAAATCTGACGTTTTTCGCCAAACTTCACGGCTTGGACAATATTCCGGCACGCATAGTGGCTGCTCTTGAAGACTGCGGTTTGGCGACGCGCGCGGGAGGGTTGGTGCGAACCTTTTCGAGAGGCATGCGGCAGCGCCTCGCGATAGCACGTGCGTTGCTGCACGCGCCGAGTCTTTTTCTGCTCGATGAGCCTGCTGCGGGACTCGATCGCCAAGGACTGGCGTGGTTTGGAGCTAGGCTAGCGCAACTGAAGCAAGACGGCTGCACCGTGCTGATGAGCACGCACGCGCGCAACGAATCTCTCGACCTCGCCACGCGTGCCATTGCGCTCGCGGGCGGCCGCGTCGAACGCGACAGCGGCTCGGGCGGCGATCCCGCTCCGCTGCTAGCGGCACTCCGGTCCGAGGCCTAGTCTCTTGAACTCTCGTGCATCTTTGCAGACCAATAACCGCGCATCGTCATCCCGAGCGAAGCGCGCAGTTTGCGTCCCGGTCGATTCCGCGGGACGAGGGATCTGCTTTTGACGACTGTCAGAGCCGCCGCAACTGTTCTTGCGAAAGAACTCCGCCTCGAATTCCGCACGCGCGAACTCCTAACCGCCACGGTCATCTTTGCTCTCGCAGTAGTCGTGCTGTTCAGCTTCGCCTTCGATCCCACGCCCGCGGAATCACGGCGCTACGGTCCCGGCCTTCTCTGGATTGCCTTTCTGTTCGCTGGCTCCTTGATGCTGAATCCATCCTTTTCGCGCGAGCAATCCAACGAAACCCTCGACGCCCTGCGCATGGCGCCCATTTCCAGCTTCGCGATCCTGCTCGGTAAAATCCTCGCCAACTTCATTTTCATGTCGCTCGCCGAAGTTCTGCTCGTCCCGATTTTCGCGGTCCTCTACAATGTTTCGCTGGCGGGAATTATCGGGCGCCTCGTCTTCGTGCTGGCGCTGGGAACGCTGGGGTTGACTGTCACTGGCACGGTTTTTTCAGCGATCTCCGCACATGCGCGTATGCGCGAACTTCTCCTCCCGTTGCTGTTGCTCCCGATCCTCACCCCGCTCCTTATCGCTGCGGTGGAATCCACGGCGGCGCTCTTCGCCGAGCAGCCGAGTCTCGACCGCACCTGGGTCGCATTCCTCGCCGGATTTGATATTGTGTTTCTGACGGCATCCTGGCTTCTGTGCGACTATTTAATGGAAGACTGACGTAAGAGTGAGGAATCGCAAGGCATGAAGGCGCGCCTACCGCTGACAATCTTGACGGCCTTGCTGATTTTCGCGGCAGGCTATGCGGCGCTGTTCGTCGCGCCGGAAGAAAAGACCATGCGTGCCATCCAGCGCATTTTCTACTTCCACCTGCCGAGTTGGATTGCCATGTTCTCGGCGTTCTCCGTCGTCTTCTACGCCAACGTTGCCTATCTCATCACGCGCAACCGCAAATGGGACGCCCTGGGCGTCTCCGGCGTCGAGCTGGGAGTCATCTGCTGCACCATCGGCCTTATCACCGGGCCGCTCTGGGCGCGTCCGGTGTGGGGCATCTGGTGGACCTGGGACGCGCGGCTTACCACCACATTCATTTTGTGGTTGCTGTACATCGCTTACCTGCTGCTTCGCGGTCTGCTTGAAGACCCCGAAAAGAAGGCCGCCCTATCAGCCATCTTTGGGATCTTTGCCTCGCTCGACATACCCTTGGTTTACTTGTCCAATCGTCTGTGGCGCACGCAGCACCCGCAGCCGGTGATTCTGGGCGGGCAGGGCTCCGGTCTGGACCCCACCATGGGCAAGGTTTTGTTGCTTTGCGTTATTGCCGTCTTTTGCGTGATGATATTGGTGCTGGTGGACCGCTACAAACTGGAACTACTGCGCAATGAATGTGATGAACTTCGCTTCGCAATCGAATCCCGCGGCGTGGAAAGTGGATCAAATCCACTGCGGGCTGACGAACCCGCGCTGGGAAAGGCCGGACGATGAGGAATTTCGACTTTTTATTTACAGCATGGATGGTGGTCTGGGCGGTGTTCTTCGCCTATGAAATCAGCGTGGCCCGCCGCATTACTCAAGTACGCCAGGAAATCGAACGGCTGAAGCAACAGTTGCAACAGCAAGCGCAGGGCTGAGTTTGCTAGAGGTGCATCATGGCTGGGGCCAAAAAAGTCGCGGTGGTGCTGTTTCAACTTGGCGGGCCGGAAAACCTATCCGCGGTCGAACCCTTTCTGTACAATTTATTTTGTGACCCGGACATCATAAATTTCCCCGGCGCCTTCCTGGCGCGCAAAGCGCTGGCCAAGCTGATTTCCACCACGCGCTCGAAAATCGTCAGGGACCACTACGCGGAAATCGGCGGAGGCTCGCCCATTCGCCGCCTCACCGACCAGCAGGCCCGCGCCCTCGAAAAGGCCTTGAAGCTGCACATTCCGGCCCGTACCGTCGTCGCCATGCGCTATTGGCACCCCAACACCTCCGAGGCGATCGCCGTGCTCGATCGGGAATCGTACGACGAGCTAGTGCTGCTGCCACTCTACCCGCAGTATTCATTCGCCACCACCCGCAGCAGCCTCAACGAATGGAACCGGCAGTATAAACCGCGCACACCCGTGAAAATAATTGACCATTTCCACGACCATCCCGACTACATCGCCGCCATCGTCGAACGCGTCAACGGAGTTCTCTCAACTCTCGATCGTCAGGACGAAGTGCATCTGGTCTTCAGCGCGCATGGACTGCCAACAACTTTGGTGGAAAAGGGCGACCCCTACCCGAAGCAGATCGAAGAGACCGTGCAGCTCGTTCGCGAGCTAGGCTCCTGGGAGAATCCGTACGTGCTCTGCTATCAAAGCAAGGTGGGGCCGCAGAAGTGGTTGCAACCATCGCTCACCGGCACGATCGAACGGATGGCCAAGAGCGGAATCACACGCATGTTGGTTGTCCCGATTGCCTTCCTCACCGAACACATCGAAACTCTCCACGAAGTCAATATCGAAGCTCGGGAGCACGCCGAGTCGCTGGGCATAACCGAATTTCACATGATGCCCGCTTTGAACGATTCGCCCCTGCTGATTCGTGCGCTGGCTGATCTGGTTCTGCGCTCAGTCGGCATGCGCAGCGGAGTCGCCTCGCTCGCAACATAACAGAAGCAAAGGTGATCAGACTCCGCATCTGGCCTCTGCTCTGCTGCCAAAGCAAGAAATCAATTCCCAAAATTTTCGTCGAGAATGTCTTGACACAGCCTCTACCAAATCATATAACCCAGTGTTGATTTCTTCGGACTGAATCGGCCATTTTAAATTCTTAATTGGCAGTTGCAGCACAGCAATCTCAACGGGCCTATGGCAGAAATTTCCGAAGGGAAGCCGGGACCACCCGCACCGTCGCCTGTGGCGGCGGAAGCAAGCCCATCTCAAACGCCGGAAGCACAAGCAGCGGCGAAGGCAGTCAATACGGGCCGCCGCAGAATTGTATGGGCGTGTATTTGGGGCTATTTGGGCGTTAACTTCCTGATGTTCCTCCGGTTTTTCTTTCCCCGCGCGTTGTACGAACCCAATACAACTTTCAATATCGGATTTCCGTCGGATTTTGCGCTAGGTATTGACCAGCGCTTTCTGATGACCAACCGCGTGTGGGTCGTGCGTGAGCCGGATCGCATGTTCGTGATCTATGCGCGCTGCACCCATCTTGGCTGCACTCCGGAATGGAAGCCCGCGGAAAACAAGTTCAAGTGCCCGTGTCACGGCAGCGGTTACGACAGCGAGGGAGTGAATTTCGAGGGCCCAGCCCCGCGCCCGATGGATCGCGCCAACGTTTCACTCGATCCCACCGGGCAAATCGCTGTGGACACCAGCCGCCTGTACGTGGATGATCCGCGCGCCGGCGTCAACCATTTCAACGATACGGGAGCTTATCTGAACGTGTAGAGCGTAGCGGCGCGCTTTACGGTAGCTGTAGCAACAAGCGATGGCGGTCTGAAAGACCGCCGCTACAAAGCGTGGCCATTCACGCAGTACCGGCCGAGCAGATCAGGGTTCGGAAGGGATTAAGACCGATGCCCGAAGAAAACGGAGACGGCAAGAAGACCGGCGTCCTGGACAAAGTGCAGGACGGCGCTGCGGCGCTCAAACAGACGCTGGTCGGAAAAGCCAAAGAGCAAGCCGACGGGCTGAAAGAGCCTGAGAAGACTCAGCTCTATCGCTCCATTTTCCGCGTGAAGCACGATGAAGAGCCACGCAACCGCGCGCTCAGCGTGCTCTCCAACGTTTTTTTTCATCTTCACCCCGCCAAAGTAAATCGCGACGCCACTAAATACAATTTCACCTGGGGGATGGGCGGAATCACTTTTTACCTGTTCATCGTGCTCACCTTTACTGGCGTCCTGCTGATGTTCTACTACCACCCGAGTAAGGTGCAGGCCTTCCGCGACATTCTGTATCTCGAGAACGACGTCCCGTTCGGCAAATTATTGCGCAACATGCATCGCTGGGCCGCGCACCTGATGATCATCGCGGTATGGCTGCACATGTTCCGCGTCTTCATGACCGGTTCCTACAAGCGCCCGCGCGAATTCAATTGGTGCGTGGGCGTGCTGCTCATGGTCTTGACCATGCTACTGAGCTTCACCGGCTATCTATTGCCCGACGATCAGCTTGGATTCTGGGCTGTCACCGTGGGAACGAATATGGCCCGCGCCACTCCGCTCTTAGGACACGAGGGACCGTTCGGCGCGCTACTGGGGATGACTCCTTACAACGATGTGCGCTTTGCGCTCTTGGGCGGCTCCATCGTGGACGCCAATGCGCTGCTGCGCGCGTACATCTGGCATTGCATCGCGATTCCATTGATCGTTTCCATTTTCCTCGGCGTGCATTTCTGGCGCGTGCGGAAAGACGGCGGCATCTCGGGCCCAGCCCCCGTGATGCTCGAAAGCGAAATCAAAGAAGAACGAAATCCGCGACCGGTCGTATTGCGGCCCAGCGGCATGGGCATGCACGACAAATGAAGTTGTAGGGCGCAGCAGGAGACTGACGGATGGATTGGCATCAACTCTGGGAAATCGCATCGGCCCCGGACAACGTACCGATCGTTGCCATGCTTTTTCTCATTCCATTCTATCTGTGGTACGCGCTGCGGCAGGGAATCGCCAACGATAAACTGATCGCCGTCCTCGAGTCCGACCCGCAGTTGGCCAAAACGAAATATCGTAAAACGCAAGAGTGGAATCCGAATTGGGAGCGCGAAGTCCACACCTGGCCGTACCTGATGCGCATGGAGTTCCTGGTGGCCATCATCGTCACCGTGCTGCTGATGGTGTGGTCGCTCACGCTTAACGCGCCGCTCGAGGAGCCGTCGAATCCCAACGTCACCATGAATCCGGCGAAGGCCCCCTGGTATTTCCTCGGACTGCAGGAAATGCTGGTTTATTTCGACCCCTGGATCGCGGGCGTGGTGATGCCTACACTGGTGATCGTCGGCTTGATGGTGATTCCTTACATTGACGCGAATCCGCTCGGCAACGGTTATTACACCTACAAGCAGCGGCGTTTCTCGATCTGGACGTTTCTGTTCGGATTCGTCGGCCTGTGGGTGCTGATGATCGTCATCGGAACGTTCATCCGCGGCCCTGGATGGATGTGGTTCTGGCCGGGGAGAACGTGGGACGCCGAACGCGTGGACTATGCGGTGAACCGGAACCTGGACCAGGTTTTCGGAATTGATGGCTCCTGGTTCGCTGCGATCTTTCATATCAGCAAAGATCAAGGCGCGATCTGGGCGCGCGTGGTCTTCGGCATTTTCCCGCTGATTTTGTTTTTCGTCGCCGCGGGATTCCTGGTGCACTGGCTCTGCATGCGCACAGAGTTCAGCCGCAAGATTTACAAGCGCATGAGCCTGTTGCAGTTGGTCACGATGTACACGTTCCTTATTTTTATGTTTTCGCTGCCGGTAAAAATTCTGCTGCGGCTTATTTTTACGATCAAGTATGTCTGGGTCACGCCTTGGTTCAGCATATGACGATTCGGCGAGGATCGTCATCCCGAAGGAACGAAGTGACTGAGGAATCTGCTTGCGGTTTCGAGCGCACGCCAACCCCATCGAAGGAGGTTCTTGGTGCCTGATCGTTCTCCTGAAACCGGACCTGACGATCCGATCAAGAGCAATTCCTTCGCGCTCCCTTTATTGATCGCGTCTTTCCTGCTGATCATCACCGTGGCGTGGTCCTTCTATGTTGAATTCTACGGTCTGCAACCGTGGCGTGAATATCAGAGCCGCTTCGCCAAGGCTTATTCCAGCTACCTCGCAAAAGCAGTAAAGGATCAAAAAAAGAGCGAGGACGCGGTTTATTCCTCCGCCGCTTACAAAGCCCTGGTCGCTAAGGTGGACGCCGCCGAAAAAACGGCCAAAGCGCAAGACGAAGACATCGCCAAACACATTGCTCTACTCGACGATCAACGCGCGGCAATGGGTGACGCCTTCAAGGACGCCCGCGGAAAAATCGGCTCACTTGTCTACCAGTATGAAATCGTCCCGGCCAAGGACAAAGATACCAAAGCCGCGCGGCTGAAAGACCTAATGGACGGCCGCAAGAGCGTTTGGAAAGTGGATTGGCCGCTGGGGGACGGGAAAGTTCAAACAGACAAGCCCTTCACCGGCGACGAACTCAACGACACTTTCACCAGCATCATGGCTCAGCGAGCCGCGCTGGTAGGCAAGCGGGGCGACCTCGACAAGCCCGCCAAAGACGCGCGCGAAGAGCTGGCGCAATACACCTCCGAACATTTGCCCGGACTCAGTTCCACCTCGCTCGAGAGCTTGCAGCATTCCATGGCGGATTTTGACGAAAACATCATTCAGATCAACGTGAGTCCGCCGGGCGCGTCGCTCAATAATCTTGGCGGCGCTGGCCTAGTGGATCGTTGCCAATCCTGCCATGTGGCGACCGACCAGAAATATGTCCCGCCGCAACTCACGCTCACCAAGGCCGACTTGGGCATGGCCAAAAGCAACGACGCTCCGTTCACCAGCCATCCGGACCTGATGCTGCTGCAATTACATCCGTTGGAAAAGTTCGGCTGCTCACCGTGCCACGGAGGCAATGGCCGCGCGATCAATTCCGTGGAGCGCGGACATGGCCGTTACGAGCACTGGCTCTGGCCGCTCTACTACTCGGAAAATTACGACGCCGGTTGCCAGCAGTGCCACTCCGCGGACATGGTCACCGAGCACGCCCCTGTCCTGAACGAAGGCAAGCAGCTCTATCGCCAGAAGGGCTGCATCGGCTGCCACAGGTTCGCGGGTTTTGATAATCAGGATGAGCAGCTCGTCAACGTGCGGCAAACCATCTTGACGCTCGCGAAGACCAAGGCTGACGATGAGTTGACCATCCCGCGTCTACAGAAACAAGCTGACCAGGCGGCCGATAACGCCACCGCCGATCTCCTGAATGCGCAAGCCACGGACCTCACGGTCGAAATCAGCCGCATGGACGCGCAGAGCCAGTCCCTCGAACAGCGCAGCCACAGCCTGCTGCAAGAAATCAAGAAAGTCGGGCCCGATTTGAAGGAGGCTCGCCAGAAACTCCGCAAGGAATGGATTCCATACTGGATCGGTCACACCACTGAATTCCGCCCGACGACCAAAATGCCGCAGTTTCGCCTTTCGCAGGACGAAATTCAGGCGGTCGCCGCGTTCATCTGGCAAGATTCACTGCCCGGACCGCCGCTCGAAAAGCAGTCGGCGGGAAATCCGACTCACGGCAAAGAATTACTTGAATCGCGCGGCTGCCTCGCATGCCATGCCATCGGCGAAGGCTCGAACACCGTAGGCGGCACATTCGCCGCAAACCTTAGCCGCGTCGGGGAAAAGGAAAATTACGACTACCTTGTGCGCTGGGTGCACAACCCGCGCCAGCGTTCGCGGCCGTATTGCCCATACGAGAAGAAAGATCTTGGGCCCGAAGACTACGCCAAGCACAATCTGCCGTACGTTTTCGACCTCGACCACTCGCGCTGCCCCAATGACGGCCACGAACTCGTCGTTCAGCAGCCGACCATCATGCCCAGCCTGCGCCTTTCGATCGAGGATTCGCGCGACATCGCCAGCTATCTGATTACGCAGAAGCACGCGGACGCCAGTTACGCCGCGGCTGATTACATGGACGATCCGAAGCTGGCCGCGCAGGGTAAAGAGCTGGTTCGTCACTATGGTTGCGCCGGCTGCCACGAAATCAGCGGCCTGGAGGATGAGGGCCGCATCGGCACGGAACTGACGAACGAAGGCAGCAAGCCCATCGAGCGCCTCGATTTCGCGCTCTGGACCGAAGACGCAAAGCGCGGCGTCCTGCCGGACGGCAAGCCGTCGATGCGCCTAGGCAAGCAAATCGCTTGGTTCGACCCGAAGGGCTTCTTCGAGCAAAAATTGCAGAATCCCGGCGTCTACGATCAGGGCAAATACCACGCCAATCCCATGGACGCGTTGCGCATGCCCAAGCCGAATCTTCAGTCTCAGGCGGAAGTCGAGGCGCTCGTAACCATGCTCCTCGGCAGCACCGATCCCACTCTGCCGCCCGAATATATGTATAAGGCGACGGATCGCCGCAAATACATACAGGACGGCTGGTGGATCGTCACGAAATATAATTGCATCGGCTGCCATCAAATCGATGTCGGCCAGAAATCCGTGCTCATGACTCTGCCGATGTATCAAGGCGAGAACAAGGCCAACTTGCCGCCGGTTCTCACCACCGAAGGCGCGCGCGTGAATCCGGAATGGTTGCGCCAATTCCTCGCGAATCCTTCGCTCAGCACCACGGACACAAATCGCAACGGCGTCCGGCAATATCTGCAAGTGCGTATGCCGACGTTTTTCCTGTCCGACGACGAAATCAGAAAGCTCACGCTATTCTTCGAAGCGATGTCGGCCCAGCCCGACCCGTTCATTCCGCCGAAAGTGGAACCGCTCAGCGATGCCGAGAAAGCGATGGCGCGCGGCTTGTTCACCAGCCCGGCCGCGCCCTGTCTGAAGTGCCACATGACCGGCAATGAAGCGCATGATAAGAATGCTTCCGCGCCCAATTTCCTGCTGGCCAAGGAACGATTGCAACCGGCATGGACGGAACGATGGATCACCGACCCAGCGAAAATTATCCCTGGCACGGCGATGCCTTCGGGACTATTCCGCAAGGACGGAGATAACTGGGTCTTCGCCGGCCAGGTTCCTGGAGCGATGGCCCAATATCACGGCGATCAAGCCGAACTCCTGGTGCGCTACATGTTCTCGCTAACGCCACAGGAGCAAGCCGCACTGCTAGGCCGCGCGCCCTCCGGAGGCGGCGCCGCAAAATCATCAGGCGGAGCCGGAGGCAAATAGCCGTAACGCCGACCTGCGCGCCGATAGGCAGGCGTCTCTGTTCTTGAATTTGTAGCGGCGGTCCTGAAGACCGCCAGCCTTGGAAGTTACAGAATCCACGAGTCGTCAAAGTCCGAAATTGCTAGAATATACAGTGGTGCTCAAGGAGGATTTTTTCGAAATGAGGAATCGATACCGCACTCTCGCTCTCGCAGCCATCGCTGCGCTCGCCATCACCGGCTGCGGCAAAAAAGAAGGCAACGAAAACGCCGAGCAGCCCGCGGCTCCGGCCGCGACTGCTGGAAAGACGGTGGACGCCTCCACCGCCGGTTCCGTCTCAGGGAAAGTGACGCTCACAGGAAAACCGGCGCCCGAGAAGGCCATCAACATGAGCGCTGAGCCTTACTGCCAGAAAGCTCATTCGTCCCCGGTGATTCCGCCTACGGTCGTGGCGGATGACAAGGGCAACCTTGGCAACGTGATCATCTTCGTCAAGGACGGCCTCGGCGACTACGTCTTCGACACACCGAAGGATTCCGTGCCGCTCGAACAAAAGGGCTGCATGTACGATCCGCATGTCGTCGCGCTGATGGTCGGCCAGACGTTCGAAGTGAAGAACGACGACCAGACCACGCACAACATTCACCCAATGCCCAAGGACAATCGCGAGTGGAACAAGTCGCAGGCTCCCGGCACTTCGCCGATTGATGAGTCGTTCGCGCGTCCCGAAATCGCCATTCCGGTGAAATGCAATGTGCACCCCTGGATGAAGAGCTACATTTTCGTGTTCAAGAATCCCTACTACGCCATCACCAGTAAGGATGGCACGTTCCAGCTGAAGAACCTGCCGCCCGGCACGTACACCATCGAAGCTTGGCAGGAAAAGTACGGCACGCAGGACCAGACCGTGACCATCGGACCGAAGGACTCCAAGACCGTGGACTTCAAATTTGACGCGTCGGCTCCCGCCGCGCCGCCCGCGGATTGATTGAGCGGATCGCATGAAGAGGGGCGGGTCTCGGACTCGCCCTCCCAATGTCGGTCCTAAGTGCAGCCGTCGCATGAAATACGGTCAGCAATATGTTAGGGTGCTTTTCTAGAAAACATGCCTGAACTCACGAAGAACCGGATGCCCATCGCAAGAGTTCCTGAGGGTGTTCATCGTTTTGCAGTTGCGACAGCTTCCTCGACCGTCCTGCTTCTGATGGCGGGCGCTCTGGTCACCAGCAACGACGCCGCTGATTCCGTTCCAGACTGGCCGCTCGCCTACGGCAAAATCATCCCGCCGTTGGTCGGAGGCATCCGTTATGAGTACGCCCATCGCCTGATGGCCGGCACAGTGGCAGTCCTCACCGCAATTCTGGCGATTTGGCTGGCGCGCCGCGGTTCCCGTTTCCTGCAAAAACTGGGATGGACGGCCTTGGGCCTGGTAATCGCGCAAGCGATTTTGGGTGGCATGCGCGTTCTTTTCCACGATCCCGCTTTAACCGCCACGATCCACGCCATCCTGGCTCAGATTTTCTTCGTCACCGTGGTCAGTCTCGCGCTGCTCACCAGTGGCTGGTGGAATAGCGAGTTGGCGGAACTCGATGATCCCGGCTCTGCTTCCGTTCGCACTCTTTCGCTGATAACCACCACCGCGATCTTCGTGCAGCTAATTCTCGGCGCAGGGTTTCGCCACGGGGCCTTCGGGATTTTGCCGCACATGATTGGCGCGGTCGTCGTGCTGTTCCTCGTGGTCTGGACCGGCCGCACAGTTCGCAAGAGATTCGGTTCGGTTCGCGATCTGCGCCGGTGGGGAATCCTGCTGCAAGCCTTCCTCGGCACGCAGATTCTGTTGGGCGTGGCTGCGTACTGGGCCGTAGTTCAGGAAATCAAGGCGGCGCAGCCGACTTTGACCTACGTAATCCTTACGGTAGCGCACGTTCTGGTAGGCGCGTTGACCCTCGCCGCCAGCGTGCTACTCACCCTAGCAAGCTATCGGCTGATTCGCGGCGATGCCACGAAGGCGGCTGCCGCAACATCGGGAATCGCCAGATCAGGCGCAGAGAGCTCGAGGGCATAAAACGGTGGACACCCAGCGATGAGCAACGGACGCCTCGAAGCGATAGCCGCTTACGAAAGGCCGTGGGCGTACGTCGTCCTTACCAAGCCCGACGTCACTTTTCTAGTGGTCATCACCACCGTCGCAGGTTTTTATCTCGGCGCTAGCGGTCCCATGGACTGGTTTCGCCTGATGCACACCTTGTGCGGCACCCTGCTTGTCGCCGGCGGCACAGCCGCACTCAATCAATATGTCGAACGACACATGGATAGCGTGATGCGCCGCACGGCATCGCGTCCGTTGCCCGCTGGAATTTTGCAGCCGAAAGAGGTCCTGATCTTCGGCGTGGCCACCATCATCGGCGGCACGCTCTGGCTCACTCTCGCTGTAAACGCTCTCGCCGCTTTTCTCGCGTTGGCCACCAGCGTCTCGTACTTGGCGGCTTATACGCCGCTAAAAACGCGCACAACGCTTGCAACCGCCGTCGGCGCCGTTCCTGGAGCCTTGCCGCCACTGATCGGGTGGGCCGCAGCCCACGGGTCGCTCACCTTGGGCGCTTGGGTCCTGTTCGCGATATTGTTCGTCTGGCAATTTCCGCATTTCATGGCCATCGCATGGATGTATCGCGAAGATTACGGCCGCGCGGGCATTTTGATGCTGCCGGTGGTGGACCGCCAGGGCGATAAGACGTTTCGCGTGATCGTAGCCACCTCGGCGATTTTGATTCCGGTCAGTCTGCTGCCTGCTGTGATGGGCATGACCGGTATTCATTATTTCTACGGTGCTCTCATTTTGGGTCTCTTGCTGCTCCAGGTATCCTCCTGGGCGAGTCGCTCCCGGACCAACGTCCGCGCCAAGTGGCTGATGCATGCCACTGTCGCGCACATTCCGCTTCTGCTCGGCTGGATGATTCTGGATAAGTTGGCCCGATGACGGTAACTGCTGCCGTGGGAAGGGAATCGGAGATGAAGCCCAAATCCAACTGGATCGAACTCAGCGCCCTGTGTGCGCTATTTATCCTGCTCTCGATCTGGGGGATTGTCTGGGATATCAGCAGTGGCCTGCTCACCAGCGGGATTGACGGCATCATGCTGCTCTTCATCTGCCTGATGATGGGCGGCATATTCAGCCTGATGCTCGTCGTCATGCTGTGGCAGGCAGGGCTAATCCCTGTTTTCAAGAAAACTGAGGGCAAAGCTGAGACGTCTGCCAAGCCAGCGGCGGCGGCCAAATCCACCACGCCTGCTGCCCCTGCATCGCCCGCTCCCGGAGCCAAGCCAGCCGCGCCAGCTTCAGCGGCAGCACCGGCGCAGAAAACGTCGCAACCCGTTCAGTCCACGCCAACTACAAAATAATCGGAGCCATGCCCTATCCTCTGATCACCGCCAGCCCTCTCGCGCCTTCGATTCCCGGCATCGCATAGCTAACAGATGAATCCAGACGCGCAACCACAGAAATCCTTCGGCGGGCGCTGGGCTCTCGGTATCCTGGTTCTTGCCTTACTTTTCGTGCTGATGCCTTTCCTTTTCTGGAACGCCACTTGGTTCGGCCGGCCGATCACGGACAATCAAATCGCGAAGGCTCTGGTCGACCGCTCGCACCCCCGCGAAATTCAGCACGTTCTCTCGCAGTTCGAAACCCGCATCGAAAAGGGCGATCCCTCGGTCCGCCGCTGGTACCCGCAGATGGTCGCGCTGTCGAAAGATCCCGTCGACGAGATTCGCGTCACCGACGCTTGGGTGATGGGTCAGGACAATACTTCGCAAGACTTCCACGCAGCGCTGCTTCCGATGTTGAACGACCCCAATCCCATGGTGCAACGCAACGCCGCACTTTCACTCGTGCGCTTCCAGGATGATTCAGGTCACGCGCTAATCGTGTCAATGCTGCGGCCTTACGTGATGGGGTCGCCGCTCGCGGGCGTGCTGGCCGCGCGCCTGAAACCTGCAGACATAGTGAATCCCGGCACGCTGGTGGCCCACATCGAATCGGGAGGCAAGAGCAACGAAGTCCGCTCGCAGGTTCCCGGCACGGTGGAACGCTGGCTGGTCTCGGATGGCTCGACAGTAACAGCCGGCCAGCCTATTTTATCCCTTGCGCCAAACGAAAGTATGGCGTGGGAAGCCCTGCGCGCCCTCTACCTGACCGGGCGTCCGGAGGATTTGCCGGAGGTCGAACGTTTCGTGCGGGGAAACGATGGAATGTCGCCGCAAGTAGCCGTGCAAGCCCAGGACACCGCCCGCGCCATCGGCGACCGCGCCAATCACTAACCCCTTTTGGAGTGCGGCGGCTTGCCCCTTGCGGTTGGGACGCCCGCAGGAGGAATTTAATTCGCTACTGCTTGTACTGAATCACCGCCTGCCCATCCACGATCTTTATGTCGCTGATGTCCTCGGGCAGCCGCAATTTTTCACGATTCTCGGGCGAAGCCATCAACTTTTCCACGGCCGCATTGAGGGTCGACTGCGGCAAGGGAAGCGAGCCAAGTCTCCCACTGACCGGCTCGAATTTCATGTAGCCGTTGTCCGCACTTAGATGCCCATCGAGTTCCAGCGCCAAATCCTTGCCGTGGAAATCAAAAATCACGTACGCCTTCACGATATCGCCGTCCATATCCACCTTCACATCCTTCACGGACGACTGCACTTGTTCCAGCGATGGTTGGTCGCTCCCCGCGACGGACGCCGCGGGATCGTTCGAGGTGCTTCCATTCGCCGCCTGAGGTGGAACTGCTCCAACCGTCGCCGGCAGCGAAGGCGCGGCAGCGTTGGCGCTTACTCCAGGCTGCGGCGCCACTTGCAGGTTTTGCGTGAGATAGGAATTGAGCTCGGTGCGATCGAGCGCCACTTGGGCAGGTTGGCCCGCAGCCTTAGCTTGGTCCGCTGCTTCGAATTTCTTCTCGGCGCTCGCCGCAGCGTTGGGGTCAAACGGCACGCTCGGCGTGGGCGACTTCCAAAATACCAGCACAATCACAAGGATCAAGCCCACCAGACTCGTCCAACTCAATACTTTGTAGATCGTTTTGAATAGCGGCGGTGCAGCCATGGCCGTGCCTCCTATACTCCTATCGAGTCTAGCAGCCAGACGCGCCACAGCTGGTTTGGACGGCAGAGACGGTGCTTAATCGCCAATGAAACTAAAGGACAGGAGCGGTTTAGGACGTCGCAAACGGCTTACCGGGCGAGCTACTTCTTGGCGATAAACTTCGCGTAATACAGAATTCCCGCAATCGTTTTCCCGTCGCGGATTTTGCCCAGCCGTATCCAATCCAAGGTCTCGCGCAAGGGAAAAATGCGCGACGTAATCTTTTCGTCAGGCTCCGGATTTGCCGGCCCAGCTTGCAGGCCCTGCGCCAGAAAAATAACCATCTTCTCGCGCAAAAAGCCGGGGCTGGGAAAAAGATCGCACAACTGCCGCATGCTTTGCGCCGTATAGCCTGTTTCTTCCTGCAGCTCGCGGTGCGCGCCGTGCGCAAAAGTCTCATCTCCATCGCGACGGCCCGCAACCAGTTCCCATAGATACTGTCCCGCGCTATGACGATACTGCCGAATCATCAAGATCCGGCCGTCGCGAAACACCGGCAGCACCACCACCGATCCCGGATGCTCGATAAAATCGCGAGTGGCCTTCAGCCCTCCGGGTTCGACAACCTCCTCCCTGCGCACGTCAAAGACGCGGCTGGTGAAGGCAACCTTGCTGCTCACGACTTTGGCGAGCGTCTTAATCTTTGGCATTTTCTTGGTCGGCACGTTGGCTCCTGGACGCGATGGACGAAGCAATATTAACGTAACTCGACGCGTGCCGCGCCTGCATGCAGGCCTCGTACAAACCCTCCATCCGCGTGACGGCAGCACCCACGCGAAGCTCCGATTTCTTGCCGCCACTAGGCAGCTTGCATATACTGCTGGTGGCCAACTCCATGCCCATCAACACTGTCATAGTTGACGACGAGCGACCCGCCCGGGAAGAGCTTCTATATTTACTGAAAGGTTTTCCGGAGGTGAACGTAATCGCCCAGGGCAAAAACGGCCTGGAGGCGCTCGCGCTGATCAAAGAACACGATCCCGATCTGGTGTTCCTGGACGTGCAGATGCCCGGCCTCGACGGCTTTGGCGTAATCAAAAAGCTCTTCGAACGCAAACAGCGCGTTCCACAGATCGTCTTCGCCACTGCCTTCGATAACTACGCCATCCAGGCCTTCGACGTGAACGCTGTGGATTACGTCCTAAAGCCCTTCGACAAGTCCCGTATCGCGAAGGCTTTGCAGCGCGCAAAAAAAATGGTGGAAGCAAATTCGTCGCCCGTCGAACGCCTGGAAACCCTGATGGGTCAGCTGGCCATGCCGCCGGCGGCCGCCGCCCGTTCGTCGCAGCCAGTGAAACTCTTGGTCAAATCGCAAGCCCGCATGTTTCTGGTGGACGCTGACGACATGATCTATGCCTCGATTCAAGACGGCACCATCACAATTTTCACGCGCGAGTTCGAAGGAGTTTCCAATTACAGAACGATCGAAGAACTGGCCGCATCGCTCGACGCCGAACGCTTCTGGCGCGCGCACCGCTCGTACCTGATCAACATCAACCACATCAAGGAAGTGGTGCCCTGGTTCAAATCCAGCTATATGCTGAAAATGAACGACAAGCGCGCCAGCGAAATCCCAGTTTCCCGCGCCCAAACCAAGCGCCTGCGTGAGCTTCTAAAGTTGTAAGTCGCAAGATTTGCCGTGGTTGATCTGTTCGGCGTTAGCGCGCTCCGCGCAATTTCAAATAGGAAGTTTGGGGGAATATGCCGCTAGGTAGAACTGCACGCAGCGTTGTTGTGGCCATGGCTTTGCTTTCGCCGCTCGCCTCACTCGCGCAAAAGGACACTGGCGCGATCGTCGGATATGTCGGCGATGAGCACGGCGCACCACTGGCCGGGGCAAAGGTTACGTTGACGAACGGTGACCCTAAGCAAGCCGGTGGGCAATCCACAGGTGCCTCCACCGACGGCACTGGGCAATTTCGCTTCGAAGGCTTGCAGCCCGGACGCTACACCCTGCTGTTCGAATCCAAAGGCATGGTCGCAAAGACCGAGACGGCTCACGTCAAAGTCGGCCACAAGACCAGCGTCAACGAGCGCCTGAGACCGCCCGCCGCACCCAAAAAGCCCGACAACGACTAGCGTTGGTTTTGACTTCGTAGCGGCGCACTTCACGGCGCCATCGATGTTGCGCCGCCAACACCACAAGCCTTGCTTGCTTTTTCGTTTTCGCCGCGCGCTGTGCTAGCATCGCCGGTACACTTTTCTCCATGGATTTTTCACTTAGCAGCGACCAAATCCTGATCCGCGACACCGTCCGCCAGTTCATGGAGGCGGAAATGCGCCCAATTCTTCGCGAATATGAGCGCGAGGAAAAATTCCCGGCGGAGCAGCTCAAAAAACTAGGCGAACTCGGCTGCTGCGGAATGTTGGTCCCCGAAGAATGGGGCGGGACAGGCACGGACACCGTCAGCTACGCGCTCATGCTCGAAGAAGTCGCCCGCGTGGACGCCTCGACCGCGGTCGCGTTGAGCGTCACGAATTCGGTAGTCGCCGTTCCCATCTGGAAAGCCGGCAGCGACGCGCAGAAGAAAAAATATCTCACGCGGCTTTCGCGCGGAGAAATTCTGGGTGCGTTTTGCCTCACCGAGCCGCAAGCAGGCTCCGACGCCGCTGGAATTCAGGCGCGCGCGGTGCGCAATGGCGACCACTACGTCCTCCATGGCACCAAGGCGTGGGTTACCAATGGAGGCGTTTCGGGTGTCTATATCGTTTTCGCCAAGACGGACCCGGCGGCGGGCAGCCACGGCGTGACGGCGTTTCTCGTCGAGCCGGACTTCGCCGGATTTCGCATCAGCCGCTATGAAGATAAAATGGGTTTGAAGCTGTCGCGCTCGGCGGAAATTTCCTTGCAGGATTGTCGCGTGCCAATCGAAAACCGTCTGGGCGACGAGGGCCAGGGACTAAGAATCGCGCTCGAATCGCTCGATGGCGGACGCGTCGGAATCGCCGCGCAAGCGCTCGGCCTAGCGCAAGGAGCGCTCGAATCTGCGGTGCGTTACGCCAAGCAGCGCAAGACTTTCGGCAAGCCCATCGCCGACTATCAGGCCATCCAATGGATGCTGGCCGATATGCAAATGGAAATTGAAGCCGCCCGCGCCCTCACGCATTACGCCGCATGGATGCGCGATAATAGCAGCGGCCGTTCAGGCCCACACTCTTCGCGCGCCAAGCTGTATTCCAGCGAGATGGCTAACCGCGTTGCATACAAAGCCGTGCAGGTCCACGGCAGCGTAGGCTATTCGCGCGAAACAGACGTCGAGCGCTATTATCGCGACGCCCGCGTGCTAACAATTTACGAGGGCACCAGCGAAATGCAACGCATGGTGATCGCGCGCGATTTGCTGCGTGCGTGAAAGGCCAAGTCGGTATTGCGTTGGTGCCGTTGACGTGGCCATTGCCTTCATGCCGCCGCCCTGCGTGCCGGTAGGCTCTTGGCATTTGACGTTGTAGCGGCGCGCTTTAGTGCGCCATCGATCTTGCGGCGACAGCGATGGCGGTCTTAAAGACCGCCGTTACGAAGGCCTGACACGAAATATTCCGTGGTTCGGAGATCATTTTCAGCGTGGCTAAACGGAAACGAGTTCTCAGCGGCATGCGCCCTACCGGGCGCCTTCATCTAGGCCACTATTTCGGCGCGCTGCAAAATTGGCTGAAGCTCCAGGACGAATACGAGTGCTTTTACTTCGTGGCCGATTGGCACGCCCTCACCACGCATTACGAAGACACTGCATCCATCGCCGAAAACACGCGCCAGGTCGCGACAGACTGGCTCGCCGTGGGCCTCGATCCCTCCAAATCCACGCTTTTCATCCAATCGCAGGTTCTGGAGCACGCCGAACTGCACGTCCTGCTCTCGATGATCACGCCGCTGAGCTGGCTCGAGCGCGTCCCCACCTACAAAGAACAAATGGAAAACCTCAAAGGCCGCGACCTGGGCACCTATGGCTTTTTGGGCTACCCACTGCTGCAATCCGCTGACATAGTCATGTATGGCGAACCAAGCCAGGATTTGCTGGTACCCGTGGGCGAAGACCAAGCGCCTCACGTTGAGCTTACGCGCGAAGTCGTCCGCCGGTTTGATTCTCACTACGGCTTCGAAGTCAAAGACGACCTGTTTCGTGAAGACGCGCGCAAGAGCCTCACAGCCATTTGGACCGAATTCGTCGGTGGACATCCGGCGTCACCGACGTCGGTGGGCGATATCAACGCGGAGAATCGCGCTTACATAGGCACAGAATTAAAAAGGGTCGCTGCTGAAATCGGCGTTCAAAACTTCCTGACGAGAGTCGGCAAGCATAAACGCTACTTTAACCTCGTCGAGGTATTGCGTGAGCCTGCATACCTTCCCACCGAAACGCCGCGCCTGCCAGGTCTCGACGGTCGCCGCATGGCCAAATCCTACGGCAACGCAATCTGGCTAAGCGATCCGCCTGACGAAATCCGCGCCAAAGTCCGCAACATGATGACTGACCCCCAACGCGTCCGTCGCACAGACCCAGGCCGACCCGAAGTCTGCCCCGTCTTCGCATGGCATAAGCTGTTCTCGCCACCCGACGTGATCGCCTGGGCCGACCAGGGTTGCCGCACCGCCGGCATCGGTTGCGTGGATTGCAAGAAGGCCATGGCCGACAACCTCGTCAAATGGATCGAGCCAATCCAGGCACGCCGCAAAGAATTTGAGGCGCATCCGCAGCAAGTTTGGGATATCCTCGATGCCGGTTCGAAGAAGGCGCAGAAGGCCGCGCGCAAAACCATGAAGCGTGTCCGCAACGCCATCTTCCAATGGGACGAAGCGCGCAAAGCGCCCTCGGGCGTCAGGTAATGTCTATGCGGACGACAAACGCACATTGTCATCCCGAGCGTAGCGAGGGGTCGCTGTTCCGCTTTTCCATGAGGGCACCGGTTGCAGGAGGCTAATTCGCAGAATGGCATCACCCTATCGCATCAATCTGCCGGTGTACGAAGGCCCGCTCGATCTGCTGCTTGACTTGATCCGCAAGCAGGAGATGGACATCCACAACATCCCCATCGCTAAAATTACCGAGCAATATCTCGATTACCTCCATCAAATCGAAAAACTCGACATAGACGTCTCCGCCGACTTCATCTACATGGCCGCGACGCTGATTCACATCAAATCGAAAATGCTCCTGCCGGTTGACCCGCTTCTCGCCGGGGAAGAGCAGCAAGACCCGCGCAACGAATTGGTCCACCGCCTGCTCGAACACGAAAAATTCAAGAACGCCGCCCAGCTTCTGTATCAGAAACAGCAGGTGGAAGATCACGTCTGGTCGCACCCGGATAAATCGCTCTACGGCGGCGACGAAGTGCAGGGGGAGCTGGTCGTCTCGCTAGTGGATTTGGTAAAGACTTTTCAGCAAGTGCTCGAGCGCCGCAAGGAAGTCCCGAAATTCGAACTGAAGCATGATCAAGTCTCGATCGCGCAAATGATGGACCGCCTGCGCCAGCGCCTCCTGGTAACCGACGAGCCCATCTCGCTGATCGAGTTCTTCGAAACCTGCGAAACCAAGAACGCCATGATCGTTGCGCTGCTTGCCGTGCTGGAAATGGTCCGCATGCAAGCGGTGCTGCTGGTGCAATCCGACTTGTTCGAAGACATCCGCCTGCGCAAGCACAAAATGTTCGACGCCGTATTCGCGGGGCCCGACGCGATGTCGCAAATCGAGGAGCAATACCTATAATGACGCCACAAGAAATCCAGGCCGGACTCGAGGCCATCATTTACGCCTCTGACGAGCCCGCTACACTCGATCAAATCTCCAAGGCTCTCGGCATCGAAAAGGCCGAAACGCGCGCAGCCCTCGACCATCTGATGGCCACGTATCAAACCGAAGATCGCGGCATCGAAGTTCGCAAAGTCGCGGGCGGTTGGAAGTTTTACACTAAGGCCCAGCACCACGACGTCGTCCGCAAATTCATCAAGAGCTTGCAGCCGCCGCTGCGCCTCACGATGCCCGCGCTCGAAACGCTCGCCGTGATCGCCTACAAGCAGCCGGTCACGGTCCCCGAGATCAACGAAATCCGAGGCGTCCACGTCGGCGGCGTTATCAAGACGCTCCTCGAGAAGAAACTGATCACCACGGCGGGCCGCAAGGAAGTGATCGGCCGCCCGATTCTCTACCGCACCTCGAAACAGTTCATGATGCGCTTCGGCCTCTCCGACCTCGACGAGCTGCCCAGCCTGAAAGAATTCGAAGCGCTCGCGCAAGCCGCCCTCGGGTCCGATGAAGGCATCGCCGAGGTGCAACCAGAAGATCAGCTAGACCAGCCCGTAGGGTCCGCCGGTAATGAAGGCGACGCGTCAGCAGCAGCGAGCGCACCGAACGAGAATGCGTCGCCCGAAGACGCCAAAGATTCCATCGCCGACACGTCCGGCGAGCAAGAAGCGGAATCGGAATACTTGGAGACGCCCGCTCAGGTGGCAGCGGAAACCTTCGCCGATTCGCCGCAGACTTCCGGAACGAACGCCGATGATTCCGCCGAGGAATCCGATAAGACCCGCGCCGCCGCAGCCAGCAGCGGCACCCGCCCGCCGGAATCAGGCGCTTGAATTTCTAACTGCCGATTGAAGAAGTCTGAGGCCTTGTGGCTTGCGGCCTGATCCGCGACATAAAGTCCGGCAAAACGAACGGGGCTTCAACCCCTGAGGCTCCCGCCGAAAACCGGATGCCGTGCAACGAACGTCTCTCAATTCGCCTCTAAACGCATTTTCCGTTAAGCTGTAAGTGCTCGACTGGGACATCCCGCAAAGTCATGCTCGAAAGACTGCAAAAGATAATCGCGCGCGCCGGCATTGCTTCGCGGAGACACGCGGAGGAACTCATCAAGTCCGGCCTCGTGACCGTGAACGGCCAGACCATCACCGAGCTCGGCAGTAAAGCCGACGAGTCCACCGATCACATCAAGGTGCAGGGCAAACTCCTGCGGCCGCAAACCGAGCGCGTGTACCTGCTGCTGAATAAACCTCCGGAAGTGGTCTCGACCATGATTGATCCCGAGGGACGCCGTACTCTCACCGATCTTCTCTACGGTGTGTCGCAGCGCGTGTTCCCGGTGGGCCGTCTGGAATATCACTCGATGGGGCTCGTCTTCCTCACGAACGACGGCGAGCTTGCGAATCTGATGTTGAAAGCTCACCAGTTGCCACAGACGTATCAGCTGAAGCTCAAAACACTGCTGACCTTTGAGGAAATCGAAAGCCTGTCGCGTGCGACGGGCGCGCAAATCAACCGCATCAAAGGAAAGGACGCGCCGTGGTATGAAGTGACGCTTTCCGAAGCTCGCCGCGACGCGTTGCGTAACCGACTGTTCCAGACCGGCCATCCCGTCGAAAAAATCAAGCGCGTGAAAATCGGCAACCTGGCGATGGAATCGCTTCCGACGGGTCATCATCGTCCGCTGTCAGAAGCCGATGTAGCAACGCTGCGCCGCTTAGTTCAGCCAGGTCCAACGCAAAGCGCCGCAGTCACAACGCCGGCGAGTGTGCCAGCGGGGAGCCCGCTACAGGCCCGCACCCTAGCTCCCGTGATGGCAGCGCGGCGCCCGTTTGTGAAGCGCCGCCCATTCCAATCGAAACCAAAACCAGGCCACGTCGCAAGGCCTGACCACGAATCGGCTAGCAGCGAGAGCTTCCGGCCCCGTCAAAATTTCACGACGGACGGGCCAAGTTCACCAGGTCCGAAGCCATTCCAACAGCCCTACAAAGATTCGCGCCCGGCCGCATTGGGCCGCCCCGATTTCAATTCGAAAAACCGCGCGCCGCGAGGAGCAAAGTCCGGCGCCCCATGGAAATCGGGTCAGAGGCCTAGCGAGCCCGGCGCCTTCGGCCGACCCAAACAGAAATTCACGCCAGGGCGTCCTTCAGGACTAAAATCGGGCGCGCCGAAACGGGATGGTGCTTCGGGCCGTAAACCACATCGAGGGCGATTCACAGGGCCGTCGAAGGGAAGAAGCTAGGCCGCTCGCCGGATGACGAAACGGATCCACGATCTTGTCGCACCTCATATTCGCGCACTCGCTCCTTACGTCCCCGGCAAACCCATTCAGGAGGTCGAACGCGAATTGAATTTGCATCCTATCAAGCTCGCCTCGAACGAAAACCCCCTCGGCCCTTCGCCCCTGGCAATGGCGGCAGCACAAAAAGCGCTCACCGATTCGAACCGCTATCCCGACGGCAGCGGCTTCTATGTGCGCGAGGCGCTCTCGAAAAAGCATGGCGTTCCTACCGAGAACATCCTTCTCGGCGCAGGCTCGACGGAATTGATTGACCTCGCCGCGCGCATCATGCTGCGGTCGGGAGATTGCGGCGTCACTTCCCACGGATCATTTCCGCTCTATTACATCGCCATTCGCGCCGCCGGCGCACGGCTGCTCGAAATTCCCCTGCGCGAACACGCGTATGACCTCGACGCAATCGCCCGCAATCTTCCGCCGGAAGCGAAGCTTGTATACCTGGCAAATCCGAACAACCCCACCGGTACGATGTTCACCGCGGATGAACTCGATTCATTCCTCGCGCGCGTGCCGCAAACTGTTTTGGTTGTAGTTGACGAAGCCTACTTCGAATACGTGCAGCGCGCGGATTATTCACGTTCCATCGCCGTGGCGCGCGAGCGTCCCAACGTCATCGTTCTGCGGACTTTTTCCAAAGTGTATGGCTTGGCCGGGTTGCGCATCGGCTTCGGCATTGGTCCCGCGGACTTGCTCGAGGAAATGAACAAGCTGCGCGGCCCTTTCAATACTTCCGGTGTGGCGCAGGCCGCCGCGCTCGCGGCGCTCGATGATGTCGAACACGTTCGCCGCTCGGTGGAATCAAATTGCGCAGGGCTGGCGCAACTCGACGCGGGACTCAAAGCGATGGGAATTCAGTTTGTGCCATCGTTCGCTAATTTCGTGCTCGTGGAGTTCGGCCGCGATGCCGAACCGATCAGCGAAGAGTTGCTCAGCCGCGGCGTAATCGTCAGGCCCATGCGCTGGATGGGTTTGCCCACGGCCATTCGCGTATCCGTCGGGACGCACGAAGAAAACGAAACGTTCCTGAAAGCGCTCGATGCCGCACGCACGGCCGAGCCCCACCCGCCAAAAGCGGAAGTTGCACAATTCCTGGAAGGAGATGCGCGAAACATATAATGACTCAAGACGCTGAACAGACCGACGGGTCTCCCATTGCTGAATCAACCCAGAAGGCCGTTAGTGCCGCCAACGATCCGATCACGGAAATTCTAAAAACGAGCCGCACGATTGCGGTAGTAGGCCTATCGAACCGAAGGTTCCGGCCGAGCCACGGCGTTGCCGAATACTTACAATCCGCGGGATACCACATCATTCCGGTGAATCCGCACGAAAGTGAAGTGTTAGGCGAAAAATCCTATGCGCGGCTCGAGGATGTCCCCGAGAAAATAGACGTCGTGGACGTCTTCCGGCGTTCTGAATTTGTTCCGGAGATAGTGGAATCAGCCATCCGCGTCGGCGCGCGTGCAATCTGGATGCAGGAAGGCGTCATCCATCCCGAAGCCGCCGAACGCGCGCGCCGCGCAGGCATATTTGTCGTCATGGACTACTGCATTTTGAAGGAACACATCAAGCGCTTCCATCTGTCCCGCGGCTAGAATCTGTAGAGCACCAGCGCGCGCTTGCCCGGCTCGGTGACCGCCGCCGTTCCGCCGTCCGGCGCAATCGCGAAGTTGTGAAACTCAAGGCCATGAAAAAACGGCTCGAACTGGCCGTTGTATAGCCCCACCCACACCAAATCGCCCGATCTTTGCGGTTCGCCGCGCTTCAGCAACACGCGCTGCTCGCTGCGATCCCACTGAAATTGGCCAATCGCCACGCGCACCTGGACTGTTTTGCTTGGATTGGCCACTTCTCGCACTTCCAGCGTGTCTCCGTTGCGGAAATACGCGATCTTGCTCGCTGACGGCGAGATCGTCAGGAATCCTGCGTACTCCTCGAGCGGCGCGAGTTCCTTCCTTTTCTCATTCGCCAAATCGAGCTGCACGATTTTCGGTGGCGCGACCGCTTGCGTGCTTTCCTCGATGGCAAACGCCTGGTTCCGCTTGGTGTCCCACGAAACCGCCGAGAAAGTGTGCCCCTCGAAAAGCACTCGTGTTTTCCCGTCCGATGGACGTAAAGCATTCATCTGCGAAAAATTGCCGCTTGTTTTTGACAGGTACACCAGCGTAGCCCCGTCTGCCAGCCAGTCGGCATTAAACGCGTCCGCAAGCGTAGACGTTTTCGACCCTTGAATCTGGATTTGGCGCCCTTCGGTGTCCATCAAGTAAAGAAGCGTGTTGGGCCGCACGGTCTGCTGTTCATCGAGCTGCTGCACCACGGTGCCCTGCGGCTGCGCCATCAAGGACGTATCCATCTTCACAACGATGCGGCGGCTGTCGGGCGACCAGGTCAGCGAATCCACCTGATAGCTGTGTTGCGGCGGAATAGGCGTGTGCTTCTTGCCCTTTTTGTCCTTGTCGTCTTGTTCATCGGCTGGTTCGGCGGGCGGCATGTCCTCCTCGGAGCCAGGCGCGGGATTAAACTTGTCGCCGTCAATAATCTTCTTGCGCTTGCCGTCGATATCTCCCACCCAGAAATCGTCGTGCTCCACGATGATCTTCTTTACCCGCTTCATGCGCTGCACAGCGTAAATGATGTGATTGTCCTGCGAGATGGCGAACGCTTGAACGTCCTGGTCGAAGGTCGCAACTGGCTTCAGGTCAGCGAGCGCGATCAGCGGAAGCGCAAACAGCGACAGCGCTGCAAAAAATGCCAAGGGAAAATGGCGCGCGTCACGGTGCACCGAATGGACTGGGTTGGTCTTCGGCATCATCAATGTGTTTTTAAGTTCCGGCTGCCTTTTTCTGAATTCTGCGTATCTCTTCGAGCCGCTGACGAATCCGCGCTTCAAATCCCTGGTCCGTCGGATTGTAATATATCCGTCCCGCCAGGCTTTCTGGAAGGCAAGTCATGTCCGTCACTTTCTCTTCCGCATCGTGCGCGTATTGATAGCCTTTACCGTAGCCCATATTTCTCATCAAGCCGGTCACCGCATTGCGAATGTGCAAAGGGACAGGCTCGGCCATCGTGCTCTGCAAATCATCCTGCACCGCGCCATACGCTTTATACACGGCGTTCGATTTCGGCGCGAGCGACAAATACACCGCAGCCTGCGCTAATGCCAGATGGCCCTCTGGCGGGCCGAGCAGTTCGAACGCTTGCATGGCGGCGATGGTCGCTTCCACGGCGTGCGGCTCCGCGAGGCCAATGTCTTCGCTAGCCATGCGCACCAGCCGCCGCGCGATGTACAAAGGATCTTCGCCCGATTCGAGCATGCGTGCTAACCAGTAGAGCGACGCGTCCGGATCGGAATTCCGCACGGACTTATGCAGCGCCGAAATTAGGTTGAAGTGCTCTTCGCCGGATTTGTCGTACGGCAGCAGCTTGCGCTGCAGCACGTCTTCCAGCAGCGCTTGCGTTAACACGCGCCGCCCTTCGGCATTCGGCGCGGTGCCCATCACCAGCGCTTCCAGAGTGTTGTACGCAGCGCGCGCATCTCCATTGGCAAGGATTGCGGTGCGCTCGAGAATCTCCGTGGATGCCTCCACTTTTTCTTGGCCGAGGCCGCGAACCGGATCCGCGAGGGCGCGCTCCAAAAGCGTCATGATTTGCTCCGGCGTGTGCGCCTTCAACACGTACACTTTCATGCGCGAAAGCAGTGGTGCGATCACCTCGAACGAAGGATTTTCGGTTGTTGCTCCGATTAACAATATGTTCCCAGCCTCCACATGCGGAAGAAACGCGTCCTGCTGCGCGCGATTGAAGCGATGGACTTCGTCCACGAACACAATCGTGCGCCGCCCGTAACGTCGCACCGCTTCCGCCTTAGCCATCACCTCCTTGATTTCTTTGATGCCGGCAAGCACCGCGCTGAAAGGAATGAACTCCGATTTCGTCATGCGCGCGATGATCCGTGCGAGCGTTGTCTTCCCGCAGCCCGGAGGCCCCCACAGCAACAGGGAAGTCAAATCGTCGCGCTCGATCTGAACGCGCAGAGGTTTCCCCAGTCCCAACAGTTCTTCCTGGCCGATGAATTCGTCAAGCGTCTGCGGACGCATGCGATCAGCAAGCGGCCGGCCCGCGCGCGATTCTTCTTCCGGCTGAATGGTTTGAAATAGTCCCATTGTCTTAGATCAGTTCAAAATCACCACAGATGAGCCTAGATGAACACAGATACGGGCAAATCATTTTAGGTACTGGGCGCGTTCTCTCCACTGTCAGCATTTGGATTCGTATCTTGTCTTAATCTATTTCCTGCCTTCATTTGTGTGAATCAGTGTTCGTCTGTTGTGCCTTTTCTTTGTCTCGCGGCTTCGTACAAAACAATAGATGCGGCGATGCCCGCGTTCAGTGACTCCACGCTCTCGGTGATCGGAATCGCGATCCGCGCGTCGGCTGCGTGCTCAACTTCTGGCGGCAGCCCCGCGCCTTCGTTCCCAATGAAGATCGCGACGGGATCGCGCAAATCCGCCACCGCCTGCGCTTCGTTGTCCCGCTCAGTCGTCGCATGCGAACTCGCGGCCATAACCTTCACTTCCGCCACCCGAAGCTGCGCGAGCAATACCGGAACTGCCATGCCCCGCAGCACCGGCAACCGCAACGCCGACCCCGCCGACGCACGCATAGCCTTCGGCGACCATGGATCAGCGCTTCCACGTGTGATAATCGCGCCAGTCGCGCCAAAGGCCTCCGCAGACCGTATGATCGTGCCGACGTTTCCCGGATCCTGTACGCCAGCCATCACCAGCAAAAGGGGAACGTGACCGAGAAAGGCGCCATCCGAAGACGCCGCGCCGCGCAAGAGGTCCTCGAATCGCCATTCCGGCTGGCAAACCAAAGCCGCCACACCCTGCGGAGTCTCGGTACCCGCAACGCTCTCGAACAATTTGTCGGTCGTGCGCAGCACGCGCGCTCGCGGAATTCCCGTGACGCTTTCACTCGCGGCCCGCAAGACGTATTCAAGTTCGCGCTCGCCGGACTCACTTACCAGCAAAGCCACGGCCTCAAGCCCTGAGCGCAAGGAGTCTTCGACAAGCTTGCGTCCTTCGACGGCGATAGGATCGTTGTCCGCTGGCCCAGTCCCGCGCAAAGCAGCTCGAAACGTCTTCAGCCACTTATTGTCGCGGCTGGTAATCAAGTCGGCAGTCAGATGCTCCGCCATCCTGCAAGCCTAACAAAACGCTCCTCGCTCCGTCGAGTCGCGAAGGTTGTGCTCAGCCACAACACCGGCTCCATCGCCCCGGCAGCTAAACTTCCGCGACGTTCGCATGTATTCGGGAGCGCTTTGTCGAAAATGGCAGTATGATCTCGGCCGTCGATTCACAGACGCTGAAAGACTACGCAACCGACGCGATCCGCTACTGGGAGCCTCGTCGCCTCATTTACAACGCGGCCTTGGCCGCGATCGTTCTTTGCTATTTCTTCAAGTATTATCCAGGCTCGAGATCGGAAATCACGCTGAATGGGGCCCAGGGAATATTTATTCTCGCGGTCCTGGCAAACGTGGCCTACTGCGCCGCTTACGTCGCTGACGTTTTTGCACAAATGTCTGGCTATCGCGACCTCTGGCGGAAACATCGCTGGCTCCTGTTAATGATCGGAGTCGTCTTCGCAGACATAATCACTCGCGTTTTTGCATTGGGGTTTTTTCAGAATCGGCCAGACTAAAGCCCGTTTTTGACACTCATGCTGCAACTTGCGCCTATCCTATAGCTTATGGTAGCTTGCCAAGCGAACCTGGGGCGCAACCCGCCGAGAGTGATCATTTGCCTGTCGAAGTACTAAAAATTTCTGCCGATTCGCCGGAAGATCGATTGGTGCAGTATGCTGCGGGTTTCGTCAGGCGCGGCAAAGTCGTCGGCATTCCGACCGACACGTTTTACGGCCTCTCAGTCGATCCCTTTAATCTCGCGGCCATCGAAGCTGTGTTTCGCGCCAAGGGCCGGCCGGAAACGAAAGCGCTTCCCATTTTGGTGAACTCCATCGAACAAGCCGTGACGCTGGTTCGCGATGTGCCGGACTGCTTCCTGGCTCTTGCCAATAAATTCTGGCCCGGCGGCCTCACGCTCGTTGTTGAAGCCACTCATCGCCTGCCGCTGAAAGTCACAGGCAATACCGGACGCGTCGCGTTGCGCCTACCTAATTCTAAGGTTCCTGCCGCGTTAATCGAAGCAGTCGGCGGCCCGGTCACGGGCACCAGCGCCAATCTCTCGGGCTTTCCGTCCTGCACCAATGCCGGCCAAATCGTGAAGCAACTTGGAGACAGGCTACCGCTGATTTTGGATGCGGGCGACACAGGCGGAGTGCTCGCTTCCACGATCGTGCGCATCGATGGCGACAACTGGACGCTGATCCGCGAAGGCGTAATCCCCGAAGAGGAAATCCAGAAAGCCCTCGGCAATTAGCACTGCCAGTTGCAGTCTGTCTCTGTGCCCTCGGGTTTGCCGTTCTCTGTGCTCTGTGATGTGTTAAATCTTTCGCCGTTCGGCGCGGCGCCTACAGTCGTGAAGCCTATATCCATCGCGCGCAATTGCGCCTCCTACTTCAGAGACGCTGAATCCAGAAAATCGTAATCTCCGCTAGGCTCCAGCGCAATTCCCGCCAGGCGATCGCGATGCACGCAAACGTTATCCACATACCAAAGATTGATGTAAGGTTCGTCCTCCGCAACGATTTTCTGAATCTGCGAAAGCAAAACTTTCCGCTTGCCCTGATCCATTTCCACGCGAGCCTGATCGAGCAGGGCATCCAGCTGCAGATTGCGATAGTGCCCGCGGTTATAACCGTCAGGCGGCATCTTCTTCGAGCTAAAGGCAGACTCAAAGAGGTCCGGGTCGTTGTTGCCGCCTACCCAGCGCAGTGAATAGATCTGAAAGCTTCCGCGTGTAACGTCGGAATAGAAGGTCCCAAATTCCATGGGCCGAAGCTGCAGCGCGACCCCGACACGTTTCCACTGGTCCGCAATCGCTTCGCTCACTAGCCGGGTGGACTCGTCGGTCGAGGTTTTCAGCGTCAGGTGCACACGCACGCCGTCCGCCCCGCGCGCAAAGCCAGCGGCATCGAGCAGTTGTTCAGCACGCGCAGGGTCATAGTCGTATTGCTGCACAGCCGGCTCATTCGCCCAGTGATTCGGCGGCAGCAAGCTCGCAGCAGGCCGCGCCTGGCCGCGCAGCAAATATCGAATAATTGTCGCCCGGTCGGTAGCGTATGCCAACGCCTGGCGCACGTTGCGCTTCGCAAGAATCGGGTCATCAAAATTGAACGCTAGATAAGCCAACATCGTCCCCGGCTGCTGCTCGGCAACCAGGCCGCGCTCTCTGGCCAGCGTGACAACCATATCCGGCGTCAGAGAATTGATCGTCGCATCCCCGGAACCCTTTCGGAGTTCAAGCGCGCGCACAAGCGCGTCCGGCACGATACGCAGGCGCAGATTCTCGATCTTTGGCGCGCCGCCGAAGTAGCCGCCATTACGAGCCAGCACGATTTCTTCATCGGTGGTAGCGCTCACAAACCGAAACGGCCCTGTGCCAACGGGATGCCGCGACATTTCCGGACCCGAGCCGCGCGGCACGATGCCAATGGCTGGTGCCGTCAGATCCCACAGCAGCGAAGCGTAAGGCTCGCGCAAATGAATTATCACCGTGGCATCGTCGGGCGCTTCGATGGAACTCACCAGCTTGAACGAGCCGCGCTTGGGTGTTTTAACTGCTCCCGAAAGGATCGAATCGAACGTGAATTTCACGTCGGCTGACGTCAGCGGCCGCCCGTCGTGAAATTTCACACCGCGCCGAAGATGAAACACATACGTGAGCGGATCAGGAGTCTCCCAGGACTCCGCAAGGTCGGGGATCGCCTTCATCTGCGCGTCGCGCGCCACCAAACTGGAGAAAATCAGACCGTCAATGTGTTCTGAATACGAGTCCGCGCCAATACGCGGGTCGAGATTGGTCGGTGAAGCTTCGATTAGAAAATTCACCGTGCCGGAATCTGCGGAAGTCTGGGACGAGCCGCAACCTGTGAAAAGCAGCGCCCCGGCGAGAAGCGCCGCGGCGAACGCGCAACTAGCCGCAACAGCTTGGCCCCTAGCGCGCGTAGCCATGCACCAATTTTCCAAGAATTGCCGGATGCTTCGCTCCCGTTGCCGAAGGCAAGTTGTTAGCCCGTCCATGAAACGATTCGTACGCCAAAATCGCAAACGCAAACGCCTCCTTGGCCTCCGCCGGAATGCCAAAACTCGACGAACCCAAAATTTCAATTCCCGGCAATGCAGCTCTCAGTTGCGCGATCAGCAGCGGGTTTTTTGCGCCGCCTCCCGCGACGATCAGTTCATTCACGTGAGCGCGCGAAAAAATAAAGCGCCGGAATCCATCGGCAATGGAAAGCGCGGTAAAAATCGTCACCGTACGCACCAGGTCTTCGGTTCGCTCGCGGCGTTTCTTCGCCCATGCGAATAATTGCCGAGCATACTCCCGTCCAAACTGCTCACGCCCCGCGGTCTTAGGTGGAACCTGCCGCAGGTAAGGATGTCGCAGCATTTCTTCCAGCAATGGACGAATCACGCGGCCCCGGAGTGCAATGCGGGCATCTTGGTCGTAAGACTTCCGGCCTCCCGAGATACTTTCCACCAGCGCGTCAATCACCATGTTGCCGGGACCGGTATCGAACGCCAATACGTCTTCCAAACGTGCGAAAGCAGGAATCAAGGTGACGTTGGCAATCCCGCCGATGTTCAATGCCACGCGGCCCAGCTTGCCGTGGCGATACAACAAATAGTCAACGAACGGCACCAGCGGCGCGCCCTGGCCGCCCGCCGCCATATCCGCCGGACGAAAATCGCCAATCGTCGTGACACCCGTGCGCTCGGCGATGATGCTGGGTTCACCGATTTGCAGCGTTGAAGCGACGCGGCGCGAACCGAGAAACCGTGAAGCCGCGCCCTGATGGTAAATCGTCTGCCCATGCGAGCCGATTAACGACAGCTTTGGCACCGGCAACCGCCAGTGCTTGCACGCTTGGATGGCGGCGCCCGCAAATTCCTCGCCGAGCAGAAAATTCAGCTGACTGATTTCCGCAGTGGTAGTCGCGCCTCCATTCGCCAGCCGCAAGATTGCCTGCCGTACCCGCGACGGAAAGGCGATGTGATGATGGCCTTCGAGCTTCGCTGCAATGGAGGGTGGCGCGCCGGAGATGCGCGCGAGCGCAGCATCAATGCCGTCAGCGGAAGTCCCAGACATCATTCCCAGTACCAGCATCGGTGAGATGAGTCTAAAAGCCGCGCCCAGCAATTTACAACTACGAATTAGCCACGCGTTTACACAACGTCGAGCCCTGGGCCTCTGTCAGTGTTGCGACAGGAACGATAGCTGTCCAAAAAACGCCGCTACAGGTGCGTAAGCACAACCTTACGATAATTGCTTCTGCAGCGCCGCCAGCAAATTCATCGCCTCAAGCGGCGTCAGCTTATTCAAATCCGCGCCGCGAATCGCGTCCAAAACAGATTCGTCAATCGCAGTAAAACTGGTCTGATGCACCGGCCCCGGCGCCGTCGGCGCGCCGCCCGCCGCCCCCGGCGACAATTCTTGCGTAAGCTTCTCTTCGCTCTGTTCGTGCCGCCGCAGAATTTCCCGCGCTCGCGCAATCACGTCATGCGGCAAACCCGCCAGACGCGCGACCTCGATCCCGTAACTCTTATTCGCGCTTCCAGGCTCGACGCGCCGCAGAAAAATGATCTCGCTGCCAGCCTCCTGCACCGACACATGAATATTCTTGACGCCGGGAAGCAATTGTTCGAGCTCAGTCAATTCGTGATAGTGGGTCGCGAAGAGCGTCCGCGGCCGCGCGCCGGAGTGAAGCGCCTCCACCACTGCCCATGCGATGGAAAGTCCATCAAACGTTGCCGTCCCGCGCCCCACTTCATCCAGCAGCACCAAACTCGCCGCCGTGGCGGTATTCAAAATTGCCGCCACCTCGCTCATCTCCACCAGGAAAGTGGACCGACCGCGAGCCAGATTGTCCGATGCGCCGATACGAGTAAAAACCCGATCCAGCAAGGGCAATTTTGTCTGTGTTGCCGGAACAAAGGATCCCATCTGCGCCAAAATCGAAATGAGCGCGGCCTGCCGCAGATACGTGGATTTTCCGCCCATATTGGGCCCAGTAATCAGCAGGAGGAATTGTGACTCGTCATCCAGATACAAATCGTTGGGCACGAACCGCTCGCCGCGCTCCTCCAAAAGCTTCTCAATCACCGGATGCCGCCCGCCGACGATCATCAGGAGGCCGCGTTTTCCTTTTTTCGCGAGCGCCTTATCCGTGAATTCCGGCCGCGTATAATTGCGCGTAGCGGCAATGCGCGCAAAATTCACCAGCACGTCGAGTTGCGCAATCGCCGCAGCCGTGCGCCGCAGCCGCCCCGCTTCTCGCGCGATGGATTCGCGAATTTCCGAATACAAGCGCCGCTCGATCGCCAGCACGCGTTCCTCGGCCGACAACACCTTCTGTTCATGCTCCTTCAATTCAGTTGAAGTAAAGCGCTCCGCATTCACTAACGTCTGCTTGCGTTCGTAATCCGCCGGCGCCAGATGCAAATTGGCTTTCGAAATCTCAATGTAGAAACCAAAAACCTGGTTGTAACGGATTTTCAGTGACGCAATTCCAGTGCGCTTGCGCTCGCGTTCCTCCATGGCCGCAATAATCTGACGGCCCTTCTTCGTAATGTCATGCAACTCGTCGAGTTCGGCGTCATAACCTCGGCGAATCACGCCAGGATCGCCGGGCAAGGCAGGGGGATCATCTGCAATCCCGCGCGCAATCGTATCCCGCACGTCCGCCATTTCATCGAGTTCTTCGCGCAAGCAAGAAAGTCGTGAAGCATCAGACTCGGGGGTCGAGGAGGCAGACGAGTTAGAGGATGCCGAGGCAAATGCAGTCGCCAAAAGTTGTCGCAGCGCTGGAACACGATCAAGCGACCCGCGCAACGCCAGCAAATCGCGTGGCGTAGCCACGCCAAGCGTTACGCGGCTGGTAAGCCGCTCCAGGTCCAGAATACCTTCCAGCGTCTTGCGAATTTCTTCGCGCACCACGGTCTGCGATTTCAGCTCAGCGACAGCATCCAGCCGCGCTTCAATTTCCTGCAGCGAAATTTCCGGCCGCAAAATCCATCCGCGCAGCAGGCGCGCCCCCATGCCTGTCGCGGTATCGTCAATCGCGCGCAGCAGCGTCGCGGAAGCATCATCGCCCGCGGCAGGCTCGACCAGTTCCAGATTCCGCACAGTCACGGCATCCAGAATCATCGCCTCCTGCTGCTCGTAATAAGAAATGCGATCCAGGTGCTCGAGTCCCGCGCCGGCCGGGCGCAGCGAGGGAATTACAGCCGAATCTTCCGGTGTGCGCGCGCCGATCGCCGACGTCTCGCGCAAATAGTGCACCAGCGCCCCGGCAGCAGCCGTCGCCTGGCCGTGCCCGACCAAGCCAAATCCTTCCAAAGCAGCCACGCGAAAATGTTCTTCGAGGATGCGCGTGGCATAGTTCGCCTCGAAAACCCAATCGTCCAGCCGCGTCTCGACGGCGCCCAGGCCATCCATTTCCGCGGGCATCGTCACCGGGAAGAGTGTCGCTGGCCGAGCCAAAAGCACTTCGCGCGGCCGCAAAATCCCCAGTTCATCGCGTAGCCGCACCTCGGCCTTGTCCCCAGAAAATTCCGTAGCCCGAAACTCGCCGGTCGACAGGTCTACAAAGGCGAGACCAATAACCGAATCCGAAATCCGCGCTCCCGCCCGGCCGGCGCTAGCACCACTCGCCACCGCGGCGCCTCCGGTCCCCGCACTCCGCGCCACCGCCGCCAGATAATTATTCTCCTTGGCCTCCACCAGCCCCGCCCCGGTAGCGGTCCCAGGCGTGAGCACGCGAATCACTTCGCGGCGCACGATTTTCTTGCCCGGTCCAGGCACTTCCATCTGCTCGCAAATCGCCACTTTGTGCCCGGCTCGAATCAGCCGCGCGATATAGTTTTCGGCTGCGTGGTAAGGGACGCCGCACATCGGCACGGCTTGGCCCTTTTCTTTGTTCCGCGCGGTCAGGGTGATTTGCAAAATCCGCGACGCGACTACCGCGTCGTCGTAGAAAAGTTCGTAGAAATCGCCCAGGCGGAAGAGCAGCAAGGCCGCCGGTTGTTGCTTTTTGACGGCATGGTACTGCTGCATCAGTGGGGTTGTAGGTTCGGTCATGAACGCGGACCGCGCACCGCGAAGTCCGGAACACGATGTCCCGACGACAATCGTTAGCGGGCTTCGAGCGACCGCAGCGAATTGATTATGCTGGCCCGCGCGCGCGTTTGGCAACACCGAGCGTGCCGCCGTAACCGGCACATGATTTATACTGCGCCGTGCCTCAATCGCGAAAAACGAACTCGGAGATCGAGGTTAAACTGTGTGTCACCGACATCCACGCCACGGCGCGTGCGATAAAGGCGCTCGCCGCCGTCTCCCGCGGTCGCGTCTTCGAACAAAACACGCTCTACGACACGCCGCAGTCCGACCTGCGACGCCGCGGGTGGCTCCTGCGCGTTCGAATGGAAGCCTCAGGCAAGCCCGGCGCTTCCAACACACGCATCCGCCGCGTCCTGTTGACCTCCAAAGCGCCCATGCAGCAAGCGCACGGCACCAGGAAGAGCCCACGATACAAAGAGCGTGCCGAACGCGAGGTTGTTGCCGACCCATCGCGCGACTGGCCCTCCTCGCTTGCAGCCCTAGGATTCAAGCCAGCCTTCCGTTACCAGAAGTACCGCACCAGTTTCCGCCTGCGCGGCCTCCACATGGACCTGGATGAAACGCCAGTCGGCGTGTTCCTGGAACTCGAAGGCCAGCCCAAAGCGATCGATCGGGTAGCGCGCGCCCTCAGGTACACCCCCGCTGACTATATTCGCGGCACGTATTGGGACGTCTACGCGGCAGATTGCCGCCGTCGCGGTGGCGAACCGAAAAATATGGTGTTCGCCGCAAAATAAATCGCGCAAAGGCCCACTCTTTGCTTGACAAACTCAACGTCTGCATTTACTAGTCAATTCGGACAAAAGCGCAACGCAATGGAGCTTCCGTCCAAATCGGAACCGGGAAGTAGCTGCCTCGCTGAACACGCTGGAAACTCTCGGCCAGGGCAGGGAACTTCCCATGCGGTATCGGTTCGCTGGACCTGCGAGGGACGCGGAGACAGAGAGGCGAGGCCCGGCCTGAGGTAATCGTAGGGCGATTTCTGCATGCCCGAGGCCGGTTCGAGTCGCCGGTCCCGGGCATTTTTTTTGTCCGGCGCGGAGAAGAACGGAAGGGCGGGGCTTTTAGCCCCGCCCTGAGGCTCTGATATTCCTCTTGGGCTTTGACCCCTGAAGCCGGGTTTTGGGCATGCTGTAAAGGAGTCACCATGTTGCACGCAACCGAAATAATCGGAGCCGAAACGTACGATTCGTTCGGCAACTATGTGGGCCGCGTGAAAGAAATGTTCATCGAGCCCGCCGACCAACCCAATCGCGTCGCCAAACTGCTCCTGGGTCGCGGTCAATATCGCGCGCTGCTGGCCCGCTACGACCAGATCGGTTCGGTCGCCCCTGGAAAAATCAAGTTGACCACCGACGAATCCGCGCTCGAGCTCTACCAGCCTAACGAAGCCTGGCTCGCCGTCGGCAAAGACCTGCTCGACCAGCAAATCATTGACACCAACGGACGGAAAGTCGTGCGCGTCAACGACATCGACCTCGCCGACCAGCGCACCAACGGCAACACTGAGCTTCGCATCACGCAAGTGGACGTTGGCCTGCCCGGTGCCGTTCGGCGTCTATTGCAGGGAATCGTGCCACCGATGGCCATCCGCCGCATCCAGAAAAAACTTCCTCCGCGAAAAATCCTCTGGGAATTCGTGAATCTGATCGAACCGGATCCGCTGCGTCGCGTGAAGCTACGCCTTTCCAGCGACAAACTGGAAGCGTTGCACCCTGCGGACCTCGCCGACATCATGGAAGAGCTTTCGCCAGACGAGCGCCAGGGAATCATCGCGTCTCTCGACGAAGAAACCGCCGCGGAAACAATTTCCGAACTCGATAAACGCCTGCAAACGCAGGTAGTCGAAAAGCTCGACCCCGAGCGTGCTGCGGACATTATCGAAGAAATGAGCCCGGACGCGGCCGCCGACCTGCTCGCCAGCCTCGAGCCGGAAACTTCGCAGGAAGTTCTAGGCGAAATGGAACACCGCGAAGCGCATGACGTCGAGCAGCTCCTCAAATTCGAACAGGACACCGCGGGCGGCATGATGACCACGGAAATCGTAGTCGTCGGTGACGAAGCCACTCGCGGCGAAGTGCTGGATTACATCCGCTTCCACGAAATCTCGCCCGACCAGCTCGACAATGTGATCCTGATCAATAAAGACGCGGCATTGGCCGGCACCGTCCCCATCGCGCGCCTGCTGCTATCGGATTCGGACCAGCGCATGTCCGAACTCACATTCGAACCACTGCTCTCCGTAACCCCCAGTGCGCACGATAAGGAAATTTTCGAGCTGTTCGATAAATATAATCTGCGGAGCCTGACCGTCGTCGATGGCGATAATCGTCCGATTGGCACCATCACCGTAGACGACGTAGTAAGCCGTATGCGCGCCAAGCTCTAGCGTGTCTTAGCGGTCTCGCTTTGGCAGTGTTCTTTCTTTTGGTGTCATCCTGAGCGGAGCGAAGGACCTCTCTTCGACTTTTGTCATCATCAACCATGGCCGACCAAACCAACAACCCGACCGCACTAGCCAGGTGGAAAGCCCGTGGCACAAACTTCATGCGCCGCACCCGCATGACGCGCCGTCGTCTCGCCGTGTTACTCGCGGTCATCGGCCCCGGCCTCATCACCTCAAACGTAGACAATGACGCCGGCGGCATCACCACCTATACCACCTCCGGCGCCCAGTTCGGCTACACCCTGCTCTGGTCGCTGATTCCCATGACCATCGCGCTCTACGTCTCCGAAGAAATGTGCGCGCGCATGGGTGTCGTGACTGGCAAAGGACTTTCCGACCTGATCCGCGAAGAATTCGGCTTCCGCCCCACCTTCTTCGTCATGATTGCAGCCTTAGCGGTGGATCTCGGCAATACCGTCGCCGAATTCGCGGGCGTCGCCGCGTCCATGCAGATTTTCGGCGTTAGCAAATACGTTTCTGTACCGCTGGCGGCAATCGCTGTATGGCTACTGGTAGTGAAGGGAAGTTACCGGCAAGTCGAAAAGATATTTTTAGTGGCCTGCGGCTTTTATCTCACCTACGTGGCCTCTGCATTTTTAGCCAAGCCCGATTGGCTGCTGGCCGCCAAGGAAACGGTAAGACCGACGCTGCACTTGAGCACGGAATATCTGCTAATGCTCACGGCTCTGGTTGGCACCACGATCGCACCCTGGCAATTTTTCTACCTGCAAGCCGGATTCGTCGAAAAGCGCGTCGGCCCTAAGCAATATAAACACGCTCGCCTGGACGTGCTGGTGGGCAGCATCTCCTGCATGGTGATCGTCTTCTTCATCATCGTCTGCTGCGCCGCCACGCTCAATAAGAACGGCATGACCAACATCACTGATGCGGCGCAGGCGGCGGCTGCACTCGTGCCGCTCGCGGGGAAATGGGCTGGCTATCTTTTCGCGTTCGGTCTGCTCAATGCCTCGCTCTTCGCGGCATCCATCTTGCCCCTTTCCACGGCCCACGTGATCTGCGAAGGCCTGGGTTTTGAAGCCGGACTCGATCGCAAAGTCAAGGAAGCCCCGGCATTCTACTCGCTCTACACCGGCCTGATCGTAGCCGGCGGCGGAATCATCCTCCTGCCGAAAGCCCCTCTATTCAAAATCCTGGTGCTCTCGCAAGTCGCCAACGGCGTCTGGCTCCCCGTGGTGCTGATTTTCGTCCTCCTGCTAATCAATCGCCGCGATCTGATGGGCGATCACACCAACACCTGGGGATTCAACATGGTCGCCTGGGCCGCCAGCATCATCATGATCATTCTGACCATGGTCCTCGTCTACGCCGCGATCTTCCAACCCGGGAGCGCAGGCCTGGTCGGCACACTGATCCGTTCCCCCTGACAAGATGGCCAAACGATAAGTCGTAGCCGCTAGCCGCATTCTAGTTACTCGCCAGGAGTTGAAAACTTACTGCCGCACGCGCATTGCGATATCATCAATGCGATGCTGTGGTCATCGATAAACTGGGCGCGCCTTCTGAAATTGATGCTGGTCGGCGCGGCTGCCTTCTGGTTGCCTGATATATTCGTCCACGCTCTGCGGGGTTCCAAGTTCAACGGACGGGACGTAGGCATCGTCACGGTCGTGTGTCCCCTTGATGATGTTGATCACGTTTTTCGTTGTGAAACTGTCAGGCCAGGTGACCGCACAGATGCCCGTCGTTCCAGCGTTACTCGCGGGTGTCTGGCTCTTCGGTGGTTTGTTGATGCTGGTTGCCGCAAGTTTCTCAGGTGGGGGCTTAATGACTCCTGGCGGCGCACGCTGGGTAACAATTACGATATTACTCAGCGCCTTACCAATGTACACGTTCATCATGGCAACCTATGACGGTGCCCTCGGTGCGCTCTTGCTGGTGACCGCAGTCGGGGTACTTCTCTGGATTGTGGAACGAAGCAGCGTGCTCTTGCGCTTTGCCCGTAAGGACGGAATTCAAAACTTCTAACTCGGTCTCCCGTCGAGGTAAGGCACACTCGAAAACATCGGCAGGACTGACTAACCCGGCAATCAGAAATTTCCTCGCTAGCCAGCCTCCGTCCGCCTTGCTTGCCATCACCCCGTGTGCTAGCTTTGCTCACTGTCTGTCCTCGAGCGAAACCGAGTGAAAGCAAGCGAACTTCTAAAAGCCGCCAACCGCGAAGAAGCGGAGCTTCTCGATAGAATTGATCTCCATCAATTGCCCGAACACCTGGCCGTCATCATGGACGGCAACGGTCGGTGGGCGCAGCGTCGCCATTTGCCGCGCATCGCGGGACATCGCACGGGCGTGAAAACTGCGCGCGAAATCATCGAAACCTGCGCGCGCCTGAAACTGCCGTGCTTGACGCTTTACGCATTCTCGCTGGAAAACTGGCGCAGGCCGCAGACCGAAGTGGACTTCCTGATGCGCCTGTTGCGCGAGTATCTGAAGCGCGAGCTGCCCTCCATACACAAAAATAACATTCGCCTGCTGATCATCGGGCGTTCCGAACAATTGCCGGAAGCCGTGCGCAAGGACATCCAGAGCGCGATGAGCTTGACCGCAAAGAACACAGGAATGAAGCTGGTGGTCGCTTTGAATTACGGCGGTCGCGCCGAATTGGTAGACGCGTTCAATACCATTCTTCAGCAGGTGCGCTCGAACGGCATGGCGGCGTTCGAGGCCGATGAACAAACTATCTCTGAGCACCTCTACACCGCCGGATTGCCGGACCCCGACCTGCTGATCCGCACCAGCGGCGAAATGCGCGTGAGCAATTTCCTGCTGTGGCAGATCGCCTATGCCGAGATTTATGTCACCGAAACTCTCTGGCCGGATTTTTCCCGCGCAAGGCTTCTCGAAGCATTAGTGGACTTTCAAAAACGCGAGCGGCGCTACGGCGGCCTGGGCAAAGCCCGCGAACGTGCCAAGGGGCTGGCCGCCGCATCGGGCAAGTCCGGCCGGGGCTGACGCCGAATGCTCCTGCGGATTGCCACAGCTGCCGTCCTGATTCCCGTCGTTGTTGCGATCGTCTGGTGGGCGCCACCATTACTGCTCGCGGCACTCGCAGCGCTCATCGCCATCCTCGCCCTGCTCGAGTTCTTTAACTTGGGCGATCGCATCGGTCTGCGCGGATTCAAGAAGTGGTCGTATTTCTGCGCGGCGCTGATTTTCTACGCGCAATATTCCGCCGGTTTCCTCATCAAACATTCGTTCTCGGAAGGCATCTCGATCGTGCGTGGCCCAGCCGGTGGCGCGCTCTCCCTCGAAGCCGCGCTCCTGATTTTCATATTCGGCTGCGTTTCGTTGGGACTCTCCACACGCCGCCCATTGCACGAAGTTCTGCCGGCTGTCGCCATCAGCGCTGCCGGAATTCTTTTCGTCGCGCTGCCGTTCAGTTACATCGTCCGCCTGAATGAAATCGATCAAGCCGGTCGGCAACTCGTGCTCTTCACGCTCGTGTTGATCTGGGCGGGAGACATGCTCGCCTATTTTGTGGGGAAGGGCCTTGGCCGTCTGCCCATGGCCCCGGCGCTGAGCCCGAAAAAAACCTGGGAGGGCGCGGTAGGCAACGTGATCGCATCAATGCTGGTAGGGGTATTGTTCGCGCGCTGGATGCAAATGGACGTGAGCATCCCGCTGGTAATGGCGGGCGTTGCAAACATCGCGGGACAAGCCGGCGACTTGATCGAATCAGCTTACAAACGTAGCGCAGCAGTAAAAGATTCCGGCGCGTTACTCCCAGGCCACGGAGGAATGCTGGACCGCATCGACAGCCTAATCCTGGCAGCTCCGGTAGTCTGGGCGCTCTACGAATGGCTAGGCCAACCGCGCTAGTACGAGTGTGCGCACCGTATTAGATCTTTCCTCCTAGCCTTTGACTTTCTCCGATGCGCCCTCCGCGTCTGTGCGGTAGTCACCTTCTCCGTGCCCTCTGATGTGTTAAATCCTTTTCCGTAGCAAACCTGCGTTCGCATAATCCACCAAACGCCTATAAAATAGAACTCACGTCCCAATGAAACGCATCTCCATGCTGGGCTCGACCGGCTCCATCGGCCGCCAATGCCTCAACGTAGTCGATGCGCATCCCGGCAAGTTCCAAGTGGTAGCCCTAGCCGCAGGTGCCAACTCGCAACTAGCCGCCGAGCAAACGCTAAAATACAATCCGCAACTTGTATCGGTAGCCACCGAATCCGGTGCCCGCGAACTAGGCGACACACTTAAAAAAAGTCGCACCGGTAAAAGCCAACCGCAACCCGAGATCCTGTTTGGCGCAGAAGGTATGGAACGCGTCGCTACTCATCCCGACGCGGAAATGGTCCTCTCAGCCGCAGTGGGTGTCGTCGGCCTTCCCGCAACGTACAAAGCGATCGAGCAAGGCAAGCAGATCGCACTAGCCAATAAAGAAGTAATGGTCGCGGCCGGCGAAGTCGTCACCGCCGCCGTGAAACGCTCGGGCGTCGCGCTGCTACCGGTAGACAGCGAACACAACGCCATTCATCAGTGTCTGCGCGCCGGAGAAA
>Ga0210401_10000357_pt1 | contig 56726 bp, 46 predicted proteins | sample IncBWH32MmetaG_FD_150866 | JGI IMG/M metagenome (GOLD analysis project Ga0210401, IMG submission 150866) | Forest soil microbial communities from Barre Woods Harvard Forest LTER site, Petersham, Massachusetts, United States - Inc-BW-H-32-M | ecosystem: Environmental > Terrestrial > Soil >...
GTGTAGAGCCAATAGAATTCGGGTGCTTCATGGAAGCGCTTGTCCACCCCGGATTCAAAGCCGAGGCCTTCGCAAACGGTGAAGACCGTAGAGAGCGGAAGAATGCAGGCCGCGAAGAACGAAGCATTGAAGAGCCCCGCGCTGAACAGCAAGTATGCATATTCACCGAACGGTTTCAGCCCGAGTGCAGCGTCCTTGGCGGTTTCGATATCCCTCGGACCGTGCTCCCAAATCGCCGCGGCGCAGGACACAATGATGAAGAACGCCACCACGTCCGTCAAAATGCAGCCCACAATCACTTCAATTCTCGATTGCACGTATTCCTTAGCAGTAATCCCCTTCTCGACGATGGCCGACTGCAAATAGAACTGCATCCAAGGTGCAATGGAGGTGCCCACCATGCCGATCAGCATGACCACGTAGTCGGAGTCGAGCATGAGAATCGGCTTAACGCTGCTGATGGCGGCCTGTTTCCAGTCCGGCTTGAGCAGGAAGGCCGAGAAAATATAGGTCACGTACAGGAAACATGCCACCAGAAAGACTTTTTCGACGCTGCGATAATTGCCCCGCACGATCAGCAGCCAGACCGCGACCGCGCAGATCGGAACCGAGATGTAGCGGCTGATCTGGAACAATTCGAGCGAGGTGGCGATGCCGGCAAATTCCGCGATGACGTTGGTGAAATTAGTGAGCACCAGGGCAATCATCAGGAAAAACGTGGTTCGCAGGCCGAATTCTTCACGAATCAGATCGGAGAGGCCTTTGCCCGTCACCGCGCCCATTCGAGAGCTCATCTCCTGCGTGACGATGAGCAGGAGCGTGATCGGGATCAGGGTCCACAGCGGAAGGTAGCCATATTTAGCGCCCGCCTGCGAGTAAGTGAGGATGCCGCCCGAATCGTTATCGACGTTGGCGGTGATCAGGCCAGGGCCGACGACGGACAGGAAGATCGCGATTTGGTAACGAAATCGTTTGAGCAAGTGAGTCCTCTTCCGTGGGCGGCTCCCGGTCCGTCATTTGTGCCTCAACAACGAAATCACTTCATCGGCCGTGATGGCGCCGGCCAGTTTGCCACCCGCGTCCACCACCGGCAAAGCAACCAGGTTGTACTTGTCGAAAGTCTCGGTGATGCGGTCCTGTTTTTCATCGAGATCCACCGAAATCAGGTTTTCGGTCGCCAGATCCTTCAAGGGCGTAGCCCCCGGCGCGGTAAATAGGCGGGCCAGCGGTACGGAAGCCTTGAGGTGTTCCTCCTGATCCACCAAAAATATAGTATTCAGTTTTTCGAGGACTTCCTCGTGAAATTTCAACGCTTCCATCGCATCGGCGACCGTCGCATTTTCCGGTAGCGCGACGAATTCGGTATTCATCAATCCGCCGGCGGAATCCTCCTTGTATTCCAGCAGCTCCTGGACTTCGGTCTTTGGCTCCGGCTCCATCTCTTCGAGGATCCCTTCGGAAGTCTCCTGCCCCAGTTCGGCGAGAACGTCGGCAGCTTCGTGGGGCGCCATATCCTCCACGATGTCGGCGGCTTTTTCGGGCTCCAAAGATTCAAGGATGCTGGCTTGGATGTCCGGCTCGACTTCCGAAAGGGTGTCGGCCGCCACCTCGCTGTCGATGGTCTCGAAGATGGCTTCGCGGTCATCGGGTGTCAGGTCTTCGACAATGTCCGCCAAGTCGGCCGGATGCATCTGCTCCAGAAGTTTATTGCTTATATTCAGCCGGAGCCGGCGCTGCGGATCCGCTTCGATGATGCTGCAATGCTCCCAGCGGATGAAATGCGGCGGTATGAAAGCCTGAAGCCGCCGGATCAGCCGCGGCGGCAGCACGCCTTGGACTAGTCGCCGGAAAATGCTTCGCAGCCCGATATCCACTTCCGAGATCATCAAGTTTTGAGTGCCGTTGTCCTGTTGGGTCTTGAAAGTGATATCGGTGACCCGGACAACTTTGCGTCCCTCGGCGTCGATTATCTGCTGGTCCAGCAGATCGCGGACCAGGCGCAGCATGTATTCGTCGGAATGATACGGCGTGAGTACCTCGTCCTTGAGGTGAATGCCGTCCAACGAAACCGATCGAACCTGGTCGTTCCGGATTGTAAGCCACGCCCAGCCTCCACCCAGCAGGAAGCGGTCGACCCGGGAAGGATGAATGAGAGGTACGATCGCGGCGTCTTTCACGACGCCTAAGGTGCGCCCCTTCAGGTCATAGACCTTGAGGCCCAGCAGTTCGGTAAGAAAGAGGATCTCATCCGCCATCGAGAATCGCCCAAGCCCATAGATTGAGGTAGAGCGCTCGCCACGATTCTCGCGCGAAGCGGTCCGCTTTCGAATACGCTCTACATGATCGTACTACTCAATTTCTACTATGCCGCAAAGCCTGCGCGGGCCGCAACAAAAAAATGCTCGAGCGCGCCTGGAGAAGGCTAAAATTGCCGATGTGGACCTCAAGCGCTCAAGCGGCTGTTTGCTGGCGGCCCTCGTCACCATCGGTCTCCACTCGGTCATCGGGGAAACCGCTTCTCAAGCTCAGCTTCGTTCCCTCCAAAGTTATATACGGCAGACCTGGACGACCTTGGCGCGCTCCAACCGGCAGCTTGGGATGGCCGCTCCCGACCCCAAGTTTCCCGCTCCGGCCGGCCGCCGCTGGCCAGTCTACGTGTCGGCACCCGAAAATGTCCAGGTCATTCAAAACAGATTGCGCGACGAGATGCCGACAGCCGATTTTCACAAGATCGAAATACGGCAGCTTTCCGCCGAACCCGGCCCGTTGCGCGAGCAGGGACTACTCTATCTGCCTCGGCCTTACGTGGTGCCAGGCGGCCGATTCAACGAAATGTACGGCTGGGATAGTTACTTTATTCAAATCGGACTGCTCCGCGATGGCGAAACGGCTCTGGCAAAAGACCTGGCTGACAACTTCCTTTATGAGATCCGGAACTATGGCAAGATCCTGAATGCCAACAGGACTTACTATCTCACCCGGTCCCAACCCCCGTTTCTGACCGAGATGGTTCTCTCCGTTTACCACCGGACGGGTGATCGCCGGTGGCTCGAGCAAGCCGTGCCCGCTATCGAAACCTATTACCGTTACTGGACCTCCGAGCCGCACCTCACCCCTGAAACAGGCTTATCGCGTTACTACGATTCGGGCGACGGTCCCGCGCCTGAAGTGGTCGCGGCCGAGCGCGATCAAAACGGCCGGACCCATTACGAACTGGTGAAGGATTACTATCGCACGCATCCGGTTCCCGATTACGATTTGAGCCAATACTATGACCAGAAAACCGGTCGGCTTACCGCCCTGTTTTACAAAGGCGACCGCTCGATGCGGGAATCCGGCTTCGACCCGTCCAACCGCTTTGGTCCATTTAGCATCGATATCATCCACTACAATCCGGTCTGCCTGAATTCCCTGTTGTTTTTGATGGAGCGCGATACCGCGGAGATCATGAGCATCCTAGGCCATCAATCAGATGCCGCCACCTGGCGCAAACGGGCTGAGGAGCGCAAGGAAAAAATCAACCAGCTGATGTGGGATGGCGCCGACGGGCTTTATTACGACTATAACGTTGCTGCCAAAAAGATCCGGCGCTATCCCTTTTTGACGACGCTGTATCCGCTATGGGCCGGGATCGCGACCCCGGAGCAGGCCCGGCGCGTGGAAGCGAATCTCCGCCGATTCGAGCGGCCGGGCGGCCTCCAGACCAGTACTTCCGAGACCGGCAACCAATGGGATGCGCCGTTCGGCTGGGCGCCACTGGAGATGATCGCCGTCGAAGGACTTCGCCGCTATGGTTTTGAGAAGGACGCTGATCGAATTACGGCCCGCTTCCTCTCGCTGGTGCTTCAGCAGTTTGTGGAGCGCCATGTCATTGTCGAGAAATACGATGTGGTCCGCCGAAGCATGGAAGTTAGTTCGAAAATCGGCTTCGGCTATCGATCGAACGAAATCGGCTTCGGCTGGACGAACGCCGCGTTTGTCGAACTCTATGCTCAATTGCCGGCCGAGCGCCGGGCCGATGTCTTGCGATCCGATTGGCGCTAATGCTTGAACGCTTGGCGGCGGGTTCCGGCCGCTATGCGGTCAAACGCTGCAAGGCTTTCAGCCGCTCGACCAGATTGGAGATTTCGGCTTTGCGCACCGGTTTCCGAAGGAAGCCGGAACAGCCGGATTCGGACGCGCTGCGGATCTGAGTTCCGAGGTCGTCGGCGGAAAGCACCACCATGGGCGTGCGTGCATTCCCAGTCTCTGTTTCCCAATCCCGGATCGCTCGAATGGCGCAATAGCCATCGGTTCCCGGCATGTGGACATCCATGAAGACCACATCGAAGCGGCGGCGCTTTACCATCTCAATCGCTTCGTTGCCGTCAGAGGCACGCCACAGACGCTCGTCCTTCAGTAGCAACTCGGCCAGCGCATAGCTCTCGTCACAGTCTTCCACCACCAGGACATTCAACATGTTTCGCGCATCATTTCGCCGTCGCGGGCACTCCCGTAAAGCGCTCTCTCGCTGCAATGGCAGAGAAATCGCCAAACTGGCCGGCCCTTCGGCGATGGGGGTGATTCTTATGGCTCCCTTCCGGGTTCGAATCCACTTTCCGGCAACCATGGCGTTGACCGCGGCCAGCATGTCTTCAGTGCCGTCGAACTGGACTTGAGCAGGGTCGGTATTCAGCCAATCGGCCAGCTTGTGAACTTTTCTGGGATCTGCCAGCGTTAGCCCGATGACCATTCCTTTTTGGTCCGCTACCAGAGAAACTTGTACTTCGCCCGCGGGGGTTAGTTTTAGCGCAGAGTCGAAGAAACGCGTCAGCATCTGTTCGATCGTCGCCCGATCGTCGGAAACCATGATCGGTGCGGCGTTGGGTGTCTCTAAGACTAGCCTGCTGAGCGTTTCGGAGGTGGAGTTGGCCAGGTTCAGCAGCTCGACGATGTCCTCCAACGCGATCTGAAGGTCGAACTCCTCCGGTTCGATGGGAATCTGGGCTGGATCGGAAAAAAGTGCTTGAACGTCATCCAAAGACCGCAGCAGACGGTCTGCGCTGGCCCGGCAGAGGTCCACACTAGCCTGCTCACCGGCGTCGCAGGATCCCTCGACCCGCATTTCCATCAGGCCCACAATGGAGTGCATTGCATTACGGGCTTCGTTGGAGAGATATCCGAGAAGGTATGTAATATTCTGATTCGTCATAAGGTTTTTCAGAGGAACTAGCTCCTCCGGCCCTCCCGGGCGGGACTGACCGAAAAATACTCGACAAAACGTCGAACCACATTGGATGTTTTTTGAATTCGTTTGCCGCCCAGCATATCATCGGCCATGCGATCAATCTGTTTGGCGAGCGGCGAGGTTCCTTCCAGAGCGATCCCCTGCTGCACCGCGTGTGAAATCTCCGCTACGGCGTCCGGCAACAGATAGCGAACCGGAAGCTGAATGATGCGCTCAATATCGCTCAGCGAGAAGGCGCTTCTGCGCTCCACCCGGTTAAGAACCACCGCCACTTTGTCCGCCACATGCAGGTCGCGCAGCCAGTTGGATTTACGGAGCGCGACATGCAGCGCTCCGACATCGGGAGTGCAGACCAGGAGAATCTTCTTGGCCCGCAGGAGCGTTTCGCATTCATACTGTTCCAGAGTGCCCGGCAGATCAACCGCTACCACCGGATATTGGCGCACCGCGAAATCGAGCAGCGCGGTGAAACGATGCGTCGGGACCTGCTGGGAGTATTCCAGGGGTCCCGATCCAAGAATGTGCAGCGGACCCCGTTGGCAAACCAGGTTCGACCATAGCCCGGGATCGAGACGGTCGGCCTGCTGGAGCGCATCCACAATGGTGTGGGCACCTTCAATCTTGAGCAGAAACGACATGATGCCGAGCCGGATATCGAAGTCCAGCAGCAAGGCCGGCTCTTGAGCCTTCCTCGCCACCGCCGCGGTCGCGTAGGTCGCTACCGTGGTCGCTCCGCATCCAGGCTTGGCCGGCACGAACGCGTAAAGGTCCCCCAAGACCTCGTCCGCCTTGGTCAATTGCGCCACCGCGCGACTGACGCCCTGAAGTATCCCTAACGCGTTGAATTCCGGGAGTACATCCCGAATGCCGGCCTGCATAAGCGCTACCAATTCGTCGCGGCTGCTACCCGAGTTCAAGGCAATGGACGCAATTTGCGGCCGTCCGCACACCATCGAGGCCACCGCCATGGCCCGGCGCGCATCACTGAAGTCGATGACCAAGACACATTGCTCTGCCAAGCCCAGGGTCCGCAACCTGGCCGTCTCGTCGTAATTCAGATCCCAGGTCTCGTCCCGCTGGACGCGGCTGTCCAAGACCTCGTGAACGTCACGCAAGAAGCTTTCTTCGGATGAAATAATGGCTAAAATCAAGTCTTTTTCCCCAGATCGCCGGGCGATCGCCTACCAAAAACTCATCGGACGGGCTCGTTAGAAAAAGAGCGCCCTGATTAAATCTTTCCCCCCTCGGGCCGATAACCTACCCATGACGGAACGAAGCTCCCCAGTCCGCGCCAGCCAACCCGTGTCAACCCGGTGCCTGGCGGCCAAGGTGCTGCTGGTGGATGATGACCAGGATTTCCGGGCCCTGGCTCGCAAAATGTTGGAACGGGCTGGAATGGAGGTAATCGAGGCCGAGGACGGCCGCCGCTGCGTCCAACTGACCTCGTCCCTGAACGTGGACGCGATCATCGTGGATATGGTCATGCCTCACCAAGATGGGATTGCCACCATTTGTCTTCTCAAAGATCGTTTCCCGAACGCCAAGATCGTCGCCATATCCGGAGTGCAGGAGTCGTCTCTTTACCTGGGTGTTTCCGCGCAACTGGGAGCCAGCGCGATCTTGCATAAATCCGATGTCGGCAGCCTGGCCCCGCTGATTCATCGTCTGTTGGAAAGTTAGTGCATGCATCGCCTGAAGAATTGGCGGGATTTGTCTCTTCGCGCCAAAGGGGTTTGCGTGGTGGCGATCCCAGCCACCGCGACGGTAGCGATTGCCTGCCTCTCCTATGCACTCGGAGGCCGCGCGACGTCGGCCGAAGAATGGGTCAATCACGCCCGCCAGGCTTGCCAGGAGATCCAGACAATGGAAACCCTCGATGCCCAGGCGAAGGCGGAAAGTCGAGCTTATTTCATCACTGGCGATGACCGGTTCACGCTCCGGTTGCAAGAAATCATTTCCAATTTTGATTCCGCCCGGCTGAGGCTGGTTGCACTTACCGCCGGCCGTGCCTCGCAGCAGACCCGTCTCGTTCAAATCGACTGGCTGGCGCGCCATTCCAATGCTTTGACGGCCGATGAGCTGCGTGCTCCCGTACGGGGCGCCGACCAGGAGCGCCGCCAGATAGAGACCTTGACCGAGGCCATGTTGAATGAAGAGAATCGGGTGCTCGATGACCGTTTGCGGCGTGCTGCCGGGTTACGCGCCGAAATTCAAACCATTTCCGCGGTCTGCGTTATTTTCGGGGTGGTCGGCGGAGTGGTCATCTCGATCCTTTTTGCGTCCGGAATCACGTTTCGGATCGAGAAACTCAAGGACAACGTGGCCAAGCTCGCCACCGGGGGGCGCCTGGATGAAATGCCTGAAGATCATGACGAAATAGGGGCCCTTACGCAAGGCGTGTTCAAAGCCTCTGAAATCCTCCGGCACGCCTTGCACGGCGTCGCCCGGGTCGATTCATCCGGCCGCTATCTGTCGTTTAACCGCACTTACGCGGTGCTGACGGGGCTCTCCGACCTGGCTCCTGCAGGCAGCCTGATAGAAACCATACACCCGCTGGATCGGGCGCACGTCGGCGAAGTCGTCGAAACCATGTTCTCCAGCGGGAGCGGCGAGACTGAGGCGCGCATCCCCATGCCCGACGGTTCCGTATCGGATGGATCGATTATGTTGCTGGCCGCCGGACATGCCCGCGGCGACGGATTTTATGTATTTTTACGCGATATCAGCTCCCAAAAGGAAACAGAAGCGCAGCTTATCCGCGCCAAAGATGAGGCCATCGCGGCTAATGCAGCCAAAAGCAACTTCCTCGCCAAAATCAGCCACGACATCCGCACCCCGCTGAACGCGATTTTGGGAGCGGCCGATCTGCTCTCGGGCACCTCGCTCGATCCTGACCAAGCGGATTATGTGGACATGTTCCAGCGCAACTGCCGGCGGCTGCTGGCCCTTATCAACGACTTTCTCGACTTTGGCCGCCTCGAAGCTGGCGCCCTGAAGGTGGACAATGCCCCTTATAAAGTCCGCCAAGCGGTGTACGACGCGGTTCACACTTTCGCCGAGACCGCCGCCCGGCAGCAGGTCGACCTCAGGCTGGAAATCGCCGAGAATGTTCCCGACTGGCAGCTGGGCGATCCGTTGCGCCTTCAGCAGGTGCTCATGAACCTGGTGAGCAACGCACTAAAGTTCACTGCTCGCGGCCGGGTGGACGTTCGGGGGCTGGTCGTCGCCGGTGAAGGCGACGGCCAGCTTCGCTTCGAGGTGTCCGATACCGGTCCGGGGATTCGTTCCGAGGATCAGGAGAAGATCTTTTCGCCCTTCACACAGTTGCCGAACCAAGACCTGGCGTCGCTGCCCGGCAGCGGCCTCGGCCTTACCATTTGCCGCGAACTTGTGCAGCTCATGGGCGGGGAGATCGGCGTGACGGGCGCAGTGGGCTCCGGAAGCACGTTTTACTTCAACATTCCGCTGGTCGCGGCCCGGCCCGGAGTAACCAAGCCGCCGGTCGCGCGTGCGCGCCGGCTTTCCCCAGGCTCTGCCAGCCTGGGGCTGCTGGTGGCCGAAGATGGAGAAGACAATCGCGCGCTGCTGCAGTATTACTTACGGGGCGAGCCAATCACCGTTCGTTTCGCCGAAAACGGCCAGCTGGCAGTGGATTTGGTTTTGGGCGGCGCCAAATTCGACTTGATCCTGATGGACCTGGACATGCCGGTGTTAGATGGCTACGCTGCCACTCGAGAAATTCGGAAATGGCAAGCCCGCCAAGGCATTCCACCGACTCCTATCATTGCCCTGTCGGCCCACGCTGTTGAAGAGCTGGTGCGCGCCAGTCTGGAAGCGGGCTGCAACATGCACTTGGCCAAGCCGGTTGAGCGCGCCGTCTTGATCGACACCCTTTATCGTTATACCGCTTCAGGCGAGGCCGTCAAGCTGGCCGAAGCCGTCGAACTCATCGGAGCCGTGAAACCAAAAGACCCGGTCGAAGAAACGGGCAACGAAGAGCTTGCTCCTGAAATCGCGGCGCTGGTTCCGCAGTATCTGGCCTCCAAGTGGCGCCAGATGGAAGAGGCTCAAGTACGTTTGCTGGAGCACGATTTGGAACCGGTCCGGCGTTTTGGCCATAATCTCCGGGGCACCGGCCGGGGCTATGGATTTCCGCCCCTCGAAAATATCGGCAAAGAGCTGGAAGCCGCGGCCGCTGCCTGCGAAGAGGCGCGCATATCCGAACAACTGGAGCGCTTGCGGCAGTTTTTGGACCAGGAATCCGTATCGGTTTAACGCTTAACCGCCATCAGCGCCATCAGCGCGAAATTCCCAGCTTCTTCATCTTCGACTGCAACGTGGTGCGTTTCATACCCAGCCGTGCGGCCGCCCTGTTAGGCCCGCCGACCACCCAATTAGATTTTTCCAGAACGCGCCGGATGTGATCGCGCTCGGCTTCCCGCAAGGTTACCGGCGCCGCCGCGCTGGGCACAGCGCGAAGTTCGGCAAGCGGAATTTGAAGGGCGGCGCCACGCGACAAAATTACTGATCGCTCGATCAGATTTTCGAGTTCCCGGACATTCCCCGGCCAGCCGTAGCGGACCAGAGCATCCAGGGCGTCGGAGGGTATGTTCTCCACTCGTTTATTCATGAGCCGCGAATACTTTTGCGTGAAGTAACGGACCAGCTTGGGAATATCGCCGGTGCGCTCGCGCAGGGGCGGCACCGAGAGTGGAAAGACGCTCAACCGATAGTAGAGATCGGTCCGGAACTGGCGTTCGCCGATCATTTGCACCAGATCGCGATTGGTCGCGGCCAGCAGGCGGACGTCGACCTGGATGGTGCCGGTTCCTCCCAGCCGCTCGAACTCGTGCTCCTGCAAGGCCCGCAGCAGCTTGGGCTGCAACTCGAGTATTCGTGCGGAACAGCCCGCCGGAGACAAGCCGTGATGATTGGAAAGAGGTCGTGGATGTCCAACTCCGACACCAGAGCGTTGGTGATCTCGAGCAGGACCTGCAGCCGGTCGCGCCCGCAGGAGCTGCACGATGTTGGGCCAGCGGTCTTCCCTCTGGACGTCGGGAACAACCAGCGGCTGCTGCTGCAGAAACACCCACCCGGAAGGCGACGCGTCAGAGAGTAGACTCCAGGCCGGGTACATCCGGAGTTGAACCGGTGGTTGTTTCGAGGATATGGAGCCGCATGATATTGCGGGTGGGATCGTGCAGGATGAGGATCAGAAAGTCAAAGCGCAAGACGGCATGCAGACGGGCGGAAATGTCACGGAATAATGCGGCGAGGTCGCGGCGCTGCAGGATGGCTTGGGAGACTTCGAGTAGTGACCGGTAGGCGAGAGTTTCCAATCCGACCTTTTGAGCCGGCGTCGCTTCCCGGGGGAACTCGTGAAGGGCGCTGCGCCGAAAACCAGTATAACTTCGAGAAACTGCATGCCGCCAAGCCGGCCGATGCGCGGCGGGGGCTTAGAACAGTTCGCCGATTTCCTTCGCTACACCGCGCGCTTCCAGGTGAATCAATCCAGCATTCGAGCCCATCGGGCCCATCACAGCCAGCACAGCCTTGGGACCAGCCGAGTACACAAAGAGCACCCCATCGTCTCCTCGGATACTCACTTCCGATAGCGCTCCGGTAGCCATGCTTTCACTAATGCGCCGGCCCAGACCCGACGCTGCGGCCGCCATGGCAGCAACCCGGTTGGGATCTGTTCCATTGGACAGCGAATGAGCCACGGGCAAGCCTTCAATGGACGCGAGCAACACACCCCGCAGCTCCGGGATCGAATTGCGCAGTGTTTCAAGATGATTTTTCAAAGCTTCGTGTTTCACCATAAATTCTCCTAGCGTTCACGCTCGTTCCCTCGACTGCGACGCGAGGATCTCCCGGCGTACATCCCCGCGGTGCTGGATAAAATATCTGCACCGGTCACATCGATACTCGGGCTGATTTTTAGCTTCCAGTCGCGTTCCCCGCGCTGCTAGTATGATCGTTTGGTTAAGGCTCCGACTTTAGACTGTCCTTCCGATAAACACACTATTTTCTGCCCGGGTTGGCGTCTCCCATCCCCGCGGAGTAAGTCTTCACCCGCCCCAGTTTTGGGGTTTAAGTTCTGGGTACGGACGACCTTCGTGGGCCGCAGGCTAGCTCGCCAGTGCAAGGAAGTTCGAATCGGCTGTTACGATTACGGACCCATTGGACCTGCGAACAACGAGTCTAGGTTAAACTTCGCCCAGCTACGGGTATTCCGGCAAGACCTCAGCATTAAGTCAAGCCGGGGCACCAAGCCTGGCTGCGGGAGAAAGGTGGACTATTTCTCCAAATAGTACCGCCACACAGCGGCGGCGGCACGGAAATAGTTGGGCCAGCCGAACAACAAGTTTAGATGAAAGATTGGCGTCGAAAAGAAGCTTCAACGCGAGCGGCGCTCTCGGCCAGTTATGACGCAGCCGGTCGAAAGCCGCGCTCCAAGCGCACTATTTCAACACTTCTTCGATGAACGCCAGCGCGCGCTCGTCCTTGCTTTGTCCCAGCCAGAACATGGCCTGCTTACGGACTTCCGGGTTGCGATTCGTGCGCGCCACTTGAATCAGCAGCGGGACGCCCTGGCCGGCCGGCATCTGGGTCAGCGCGAAGACGGCCTTCTTCTTCACCTCAGTTTCCGGATCGTTGGAGATAGCGTCGTTGATGGCGGACTCAGCGATCTTTTGACCGGCCCGCTGCGCCAGCCAGAATAGCGCCTGTCCACGAACGTGGGGGCTCTTGTCGTTATGGGCGACAGCCACGAGAAGATTGAGCGCTTGCGGATTGTTCCTTTGCGCCAATCCGAAGGTCGCTTGCCGCCGAACCTGCTCCGGTTGGTTGGAAGCAACCAAGTCTTCGAGCGCCCGATCGGCAGCCGGATCAGCGTGCATCGCGATGGCGGACTCGGCCGATTCGGCGCGCCGGATCTGATCGCGCGCGGCACTGCTATTAATATCCTTCGCAATACCTTCCAATACCTTCACGCTCTCGGCGGCGTTCACGCCCGTCAGCCAAATAAACGGCAGGCCGCCCGCGTCCAGCTCGCATTCCGGGCTGAAGCTGCGTATCTTGCCCACCTGGCGATTCTCTACTCGATACAACACCACCAGTTGCGTGGGGCCTTCCAGCTTGACGGTCTGGTTGCTCGAAACCACAACGGTGCGGCTGTTGTTCGACGGCTCGAGAAAGCACCCGCGCACGCTGTCGTTCCAGCAACACATCTGCCGGTCGCCGGGGATGATTGGAACAGCGTAACCGACCCACGCCGGCGAAGATTGCGAGTTCACGATAGACAGCAGCGTAGCTTCCAGCCCTCCCGCCGCCGCCCGCGTTTCCATGCGCGCGTTTTGAAGGTGTGGTTGTTGGACATCTGGTTGCTGCCCGAACGCAGAGCAGATGACAACCGAGGCCAGCAATGTCCCGCGTTTCATTTGTTCAACAGCTCCATCAGATAGTCCGATGACTCTTTGGAGTGCATCAGCCCGAGTTGATTGACGATCTGCTTCTTCATGTTTAAGTCCGTTTCTTTGCGCGCGATCTCGACCAGCGCCGCCGCATTGCCCTGTATGAACAGCGCATTGACGATGGCCTTCTTGTTCTCCGGATCGGTCTCCTGGGCGTACATCGACGCCAGCGCAATCCCAGTCTTACTGCGGCCCATCACGCCCAGTTGATTGATGGCGTAGCGGCGCAGCTCGGGATCTTTCTCGGTTTTCGCGAGCTCAAAAAGTTTGTCCGAATTTCCAGATACAAACAGCCCTTGAATAATGGCCCTTTTCACGTCCGGAGTCGTCGCACCCGGATAGAGCTGGGCCAGGTCAGCCGAGCCGCCGATGTTGCCTAACAACTGGATGGCTTGCACCTTCAATTCAGGATTCGATTCCGACTTCGCCACTGCCAGCAGGTTGTCGCGGCTGCCGGTCACCATGAAGCTGTTCAAGACAGACCGTTTGACCGACACATCGTTGGTGCCCTTGTACACATCCAGCAGCGTCTGCAAGTTGTCGCGCCCGCCGTAAATGCCCAGGTACTCGATCGCTTTCGCTTGCAGATCGGGATTGGAGCCGCCCTTGGCGATATCGGCCAGCAGATCGCGCGATTTTTGCGAACGATTTTGCGCCAGTACGAATAGAGCGCGTTCCTTGAGCTTGGGCGAGTTGCTGCTCTTCAGCAGTTTCTCGAGCATTGGAATGCTGCGCTCCGGATCGGTGTTCATGAGGCTGTTCAGCGCCAGCAGCTTTAGATCCTCGTCGGTGGCCGATTCTGGCGATACCGGCGTTCCTCGTTGCTGCTGAACCTCCACTTGCAGCGCCTTAGCATCGTCCAGCCAATGGCTGCTCGGATAGCTCTTCTGCAATTCGGCCAGGCTAGCGAGCGCATCGTCGCGGCGCCCCTGCTTGTTCTGCGCATAGGCGCGCCAGTAGAGGGCTCCATCGGCCCGCGTGCCTTTGTTCTCGATCACGCGATTAAATTCCTCAACAGCCCGGTCGTACTCTTTGCGATCCAAATAAGCTTTGGCCCGGTGGTAATACTGTTCGTCACGATCCTGCTGCTGGCGTGCATTGCGCGCGATGTCCCGGGCGCGGCGGGCCTCCTCGCGGGCCGCGTCTCGCGCCGAATCCTGAAACGCCAGGAGCGGGAGGTCGGCAAGGTCGGGTGGCAGCGGCGGAATCGCTGCCCAAGCACCGATCGCCGGCATGGGTGGCAGCGGCGGTGACGGCGGCCACGGAGCAGCCGGGGCGCTTGGAGGAGTTGGCGGGGGCCAAGGCGTTTCCTGGGCCAACGCCAGCGCGCCTGCCGCGGCGATCATTCCTGAAATCAAAATCCGGCCACCTGTAAAAAACGATCTACAAACCTGAGTCATGTCAGTCTTCCTTTACAACTTTTTCCCTTCTTTATCTTTTCGGGCAACGGGCTCGCTCTCCTGCTCGCGCGCCTGCGACCCAAGTACTCGCACTTTGAACAACAGACCGCGCTCCTGAATCTGCTGCCGCAAGTCATCGAGCTGCTGATTTGAAACTTCCGATGGGCTGTGTGCGATCTCCATCAGGACAGTCTCGAGGTCGTCCAACACGCTGGCGACGCCCTTCTCACCGGTCGACGCCGCGGTTTGCCGATAGAGGCGATTGTCATCCAATAGATCGGCCGCCATCTGGCGTTCATCGGAAATGTCGAGCTTGCCCTTGCCTTCGGGCGCGTTGCTCAATTCGGCCAGCACCATCTGCGACCGTTCCAGGTGATCTCCCACGGCCACCAAAAGAATTCGCTCGCGAATTTGCTGGTTGCTCACTGCCACAGTGGCTGGCCCACCCGGGCGCTGCGTCCGATAAGACAGCCGTCCCGCCAAAAAAGCACCTATCACCAGCACTGCCATGGCGGGCGCCCAGATCCACCAATGCATAAAGTTGCGCCCGGGCCGATGGCCGACCCGCTTCTCAATACGCTGCCAGACCTGGCTGCCATATTCGGGGCCACGCTCGGGAACGGGCGCGGAGTCCACCGTGTTGAGCACCCGCTGCAATGCTCGAAACTCGTCGCGGCACGTTTCGCACTCCTCGAGATGACCCTCGATCGCCGCGCTCTCGCCCGACTCTCCGTAATAAAAAAGCACTAACTGTTCTTCGCCAATATGATTCATCTTGCTGTAGTCACCACCGGTTCCAGGCTCCTGCGGAGCTTCTGAACCGCTCGAAAAATGCTGTGTTTGGTTGCATTCGTGCCCGTGCCGAGGGTTTCGCCAATCTCATCGATCGACAGGCCCTCGAAGTGGCGCAGCACGAACGCGGTTCTTTCCTGCGCGCTCAGCTCGTTCAAAGCTTCATTCACCCGCTCCTGCACCTGGCTGCTGTATAAGATCCGGTCCGGTCCCGGGGTGTTGACCGGGAGCGTTTGCAGGATGTCCCTTTCGTCGGCTTTACCGCGCTCGCGTTTGTCTTCGTGACGCTTTCGCATCCGGATCAGGTCCAGCGAATAATTGGAAGCGATGCGGTACAGCCAGGTCGAAAAACTGGAGCGGGCTTCGTATTTGCCCAACTGGCGATAGGCCCGCAAAAAAGTCTCTTGCACTACATCCTCGGCGTCTTGTTCGTTTCCAGTCATGCGAAATGCCAGACGAAAGACGGCGCGACTGTGCTGTTCGACCAGCAGGCGGAACGCGTCGCTGTCACCGGACTGCGCTCGCTCGACTGCGCCGCCGGCTTCCACTTCCATCCGTCCTTTAGACTACGGTTTTTCCAACGGGTTAGGCCAATCGACGGGATATTATAGGGAGGCGCATGGAACTCAAAGTGACTGAAAAATCAGGCATTCACTTTGTCGAAGGTCCGCCTGGTCTGCCGCTAATTAGAAGTGTCGACGACGCTACCCTCGTGGTGGAGGCATGTTTCTCACATCGGGTCGCGCTGCCCAAGTGTTCCACTCCTCCGCGGCCGCTCGTGAATGGCTGAGCCGGCCGTGAAGAAAGGCCGCTACTTCGCGTATTGTTTGTACAGCTCCGCGATGTGCGCGCCGGCCGCGTCCCCAGAGTGAATCACCACCCGCCAGCGGAAGCGCAGCGACCCGCCTGTATCAACCGTCCAGTGGCTCTCCGGCAGGCTCTCGTCAAAGGCGTGCTGGCCAAACGGGTCGAGCGCGAATAGTCCATAGTCCCGGGAGTGCCAGTAAGTGGGATGCCTGGGATTGGACGGATGATCGAAGATCGCGACACCCAATTGCTCGCCCTCCAGCGTTCCGAAATAATCCACCCAGTTCGAACGCTTTCCCCAGACGTTTTTCATCCCCTCGGAGCCCTCGGCGTTCACCATTTTGCCGCTGCCATTCTTCTCGGCCAGCGCGTCCGCGAGCCGGATTGCAAAGGCGCCTTCTTTGGTGTCGCCGAATACGACCTTCTCAGGAGCGTTCAGGGTGATGTCGAAGTCGATTATCCGCAGCGCGGGTTTCGATGAAAACGTCATCACACGGTCTTCACGCAGAATCGTCTTGCCGTCTGGGCCATTCCAGTTCATGATCGCCTTAACTATCGCCGACCCCCCGGCTCCAGACTCCAGCTTGGCGCTTTGCACGACAATGGTGCCCTTGTTTGGCGGTTTGTAGGACGGATCGTTTTCCCAAAACTTGACTCCGTTGACGTCGTCGTAGGAAAACCAGAGTCCCGTGTGGTGGACGTGGTCGCGGCTTTCGCCCTCCACCTTTTCCATCGGAAAGTGGCGCGTGACAATCTTCCCCGACCCCGAGCGCAGCGGCGCCAGGTAGGGCTTATGGGATTCCACGCCGTAGTGAAAAGTCGTAAACGGCTGGCCATCCAGGTCGATGTCGATCTTATCCGCTGCCCAGCCCACCAGCGGGGCAAGCAGAAGGATGGAAAGTCCACGCAGCGTCATAATGGGTCCATTGTAGCCGGACGCGGCGGCCTGCGGCTTGCTATGATGTACCTGGAGGTTGTTCCATGGGTCCCGTCGGTGTGCAGGAGATGATCGTTATCTTCCTGGTCGCCCTGGTCCTTTTCGGCCCCAAGAAACTGCCGGAACTGGGCAAGACGATCGGAAAAGCGATCACCGAGTTTCGCCGCGCTCAGAGCGAACTCAAATCCACATTCGAAAGCCACATGCGAGAGTTGGAAAAGGAAAACGAGTCTATCAAGGAAGTTACGCGCAGCTATACCAACGAGATTTACAACCACTATAACGAGTACGACTCCTCCTATCACGATTCGGGCAATTACACCGAGTCGGGCCAAATTACTGCAGCAAATCCACCCACTGTAAGCGAACCCGCACCTCAGGGCGCCGAATCGACCGTGTCTCAAGAGGCACCTGTGAATGGAACCGTGCCGCGGACGAGCGCGCCGGTTACAGAATCCGAGCAAGCCGCGGCTACTCCGCCGGCGACGCCGGAATCCCATTCGGTGTCTAGCTAGGACGAAGAAGATTTAAGACAGCATGGACGACGAAAAGCAGGGAGGAGTGCCTCCTTCGGGCGGAGAATTGCCGCCCGATTTCAACAATCCGACCGTGGAGGGGACTCCGACCACGGCCCTGGTCGAAACACGCCCTGCTCAGCCGCCGGCCCTGCCGCCGCGGCCGCCCGCGCCCCCTACCGAACCCGAGGATGAAGAAGAAGGCGGCATGCTCCGCATGTCCTTCATGGAGCATCTGGAGGAACTGCGCTCCCGCATCATCAAGGCGCTGTACGGCTTGGTGGTCGCGTTCGTCGGCAGTCTTATCTATGCCGGACAGCTCTGGGACATCATCAGCGATCCGGCCGTAGAAGCACTCAAACACCTCAAGGTCGAACCGCCGCAGCTGGCCCAGCTTACGCCCATGGAAAGCTTTTCCATCATCTGGGTAAAGCTACCGTTGTTGTGTTCGGTCTTCATCGCCTCGCCCTGGATTGTCTGGCAAGTCTGGTCCTTCATTTCGCCGGGACTTTACAAAAAAGAGCGCCGGTGGGCCATGCCGTTCGTGCTGCTCACCGCTGGATTGTTCATCACCGGCGGTTTGTTCGCCTATTTCCTGGCCTTCCGTTTCGGCCTCGAATTTCTGCTCGGCATCGGCATGAGCAACAATGTGCGTCCGGTGGTCTCAATCACCGAGTATTTCGACCTGTTCGTCAACGTGACTTTGGGCGTCGGGCTGGTTTTCGAACTGCCGGTTTTGATCTTCATGCTGACGTTGCTGAGGATCTTGTCGCCGCGCTTCCTGATGCGCCACTCCCGTTACGCGATCCTGATCATCGTCATCGCCGCCGCCATCATCACTCCTACCCCCGACGTCTTCAACCTGATGCTGTTCGCGATTCCCATGTGCGCGCTCTATTTCGTGGGGGTATTCGTCAGCTACCTGCTGGTGCTGAAACGCGAAGGCCGGCAATTCCCGTGGAAGAAGGCGCTGCCGTTCATTTTGATCGCAGTATTGGTGATAGCCGGCATTTCTGCCGCGATCATGTACTTCCACCTGCACTTCATCCGGCACTGGCCGTTTTTGACTAAGTAGGGTCGCCGCCCTAGGCCGGGGCCGACGCTCACCTCGGCCCTACCAACAGAGCCAGACTGGGGTCCGGCGCAGACGTGGGCGTCTGCCCCACCCGGGCGTCCGCCACACTTCTATTTCTTGAAAAACCACAGCCAGAAATACTGACCGCCCGCCCCATGCCGATAGCGTGGATCAAAGCCGCAGCGGTAAGCCATATCCACTGCCTGGCGCTCGGAGAACGGCACTCCCAACCAGGTGTCGTCGGGCCGGGTTTGAAGAGTGCTGTCGCCCTGCACCTGAAACTTGAACAATGCCCCGGGGCGAAGCAGGCGGTGGACCTCACGAACGTAATTCTCGATCACCTCTCGGCTCGGAATATGCTGGAACACGATCGAAGAAAATGCGAAATCGAATTCTTGCTCCGGAACAACCCCGAGATCTTTGCCGTTGTTCTGATACACGAAGGCGTGGGGATGCCCGCGTAGCGCCTCCGCCGCTTGGCGAACCATTTCACCACTGACGTCCACGGCGTGCACTTCGCCGAAGAGTTTGGCGAGCGCTCTGGTGACACGTCCGGCTCCGCAACCGATCTCCAGCACCCGCATATCGGCAGGCGGCTTGCCCTGACAGATGTTTCCCATATCGGTCAGGATCTCCTCGGCCACGGTCCTTTCGCCGGATGCAAAGAACTCCTCGTCGGTCCATTGTGTGTTGGCCGTATTTACGTAGTGGCGGGCGTTCTCGCGGGCGCGCTGGTCCCAATCGGCGCGCATTTTTTCCAGTTGCTGTTCGGGGCTCATTTCAGCCATCGGCAGGGGCCTATCCATTTTGGCATACAGTCCCGGCCCCGCTAACCCGAGGCGGCCAGAAATCGTAAAAGTACTGGGACTTTAGTGGTTTACGGACAGCCTCTACCTATTGACCTTCCCCTCTATCTCGGATAGATTGTTGGAGGCACTCTTGTGAATGGAACTTCTGTGGAACAACGAAAGGCGAGGCGCTTCGAGCTGAAGTTGCCTCTGGAATTGGTCCGCAGCGGCGCTGAAGCCCTTTCCGAGCGCGGTGAAACAAGGAACCTCAGTTCCGTCGGAGTCCTCTTCCAATCCGGCGCGAGTCTTCGAATCGGAGATGCGGTGGAATACATGATTACGCTGCCGGCTTCAGCCGGCGAGCAGGATGGCGTGCGTTTGCGCTGCCTGGGCAAAGTGGTGCGCTACGGCAAAGCGGCGGAAATCGCGGCCACGCTCGAACGCTACGAATTCGTCCGCATAGCGAAACTGATGTAGGCTGGGCGACGGATCAGCGCGCTTCCGGTAATACCGCCGGCAGCACCGCCCTCCGCTCTACTCGACCGCTCCGCGCCTCTCCAATCGAGACATGATTCACCTCCAGCGTGGTACCGAGCGTCTGATCCAAGGCAATGCGCGCGCTGCTATAGGAATCCAGCGCCGCTACCTCGGCTGATTGAGCCGTGATCAGATCCCGCTGCTGCAACGTTACGTTGTAGGGAATGGAAGCGCCCAGACGAAACCGCTTTTGCTCAGCGTCCAACAGCTGCTGCTGCAACTGGCGATTCTGTACGGCAGCCTCATAACGCGACCGGGCTTGTTGCAGCGCGACGACATAGTTGCGGACGTCCACCTCCACCTGGTTTCGATCCTTGCGCGTGTTGAGCTGCGATTGCCGCAGCTGGAGCTGATCGATAGCTTGATCGGCCAGCGCTTGCCGGTTCCCGAGCGGCGCCTGATAAAACGCGCCTATACGGTTAGTGGGGAAATTCCGCCGGAAAACCTCGCCCAAGGCCGTGCCGATGCCGCCGACAAAGTACCGGTCCGCGGTTTCCACTTGGCCGTTGGTCACGACGGTCCGGGGTACGCCCGCCAAGCCTGCGTTGGTTTCCGCGCCGAATACCTGCAGATTCGGAAGCACTCCGTTGCGGGTACCTAGAGTGGACACCTCAGTGGCTTTGTCATTGGCTGCCTCCGCCGCCAGATCGCTGCGATTCGCGAGCGCCTGTTTCACCATCGCCTCCATCGGCGGCAGTTCCTCGCGAGCGGGGATTTGGAGGGGATCGACCGGCACGACCCGAGCGCCGGCCAGGAGCGGATCAGTAAGACCCGTCCGGCTCAGCAGGTTCTTCAGCGCCACCTCCTGCTGTCTGAGACTGGCTTCGGAATCTACTACCGCCTGCTGGCTGATGACGGCCTGTGCCTGGGCATTGATCAAGTCCGTAGGCGCAACCGATCCGATGTTGACCTCCCGGTTCACGTCGGCAAGAAACGTTTGTGCTACTTCGGCCGCGTTCCTCTTTGCTTTCAGGTCTTCATAATCGGCAGCCAGCCCATAATACTGGTTCAAGACCTGGCTGACAATCGCGATCACTTGCGTCTTGAAGTTCAAGTCGGTAGTGCTGAGGTTCATTTTGGCGACGGTGATGGTGCGCGCGTTGACTGCCACACCGAACCCGCGCAGCAGATTATGTTGCGCCCCTACCGAGACGTTCGGAGCCACCGAAGGATTTAGTACATCGCTGGGGGAATTCTCATTGAGGTAATGCTCGTTGTAGTTCACCGAGACGCCGCCGCCGCTGAGAAAACCCTCCTGTAAACTTCCGGTGAATACGTGCGTGCTGGAGATGAGATTCGTGGTCAGGCTCTGCACCACGTCCGGCTGTGGATTGCTGGTGTGCGCGAAGCTGGTGGTCTCCTGCACGGTCGGGTCTAATGTCTGCGTGACGGGACCGATCTGAGTGATGCTGGCATTAACCGTCCGATTATTATTCCCCCCGGCGCCCGCAATACTCACTCCGGCAGCCGCCTGACTGCCCAGGACGCCTTGCCCGCTGGCTACGCTGAAGGCCTGCGAGGCTGTGCTGGGCACGCCCGGTAAAGCGCCGCCTGCTTCCGCGCGCTCCACCTGCCAGGTGGCCAGAAGCGGGTTATAGCGGCTCACTTCCAGATCGATATTGTTTTCGAGCGCAAGCGCAATCGCATCCTGAACGGTTAGATAAAGCGTCCCGGCTCGCATCAGTTCGCGAAAACGGTCGGAGTTTCGAATCCGGACCGGTGGAACCTCCGGTGCCAGGTATGGCCGCACCACGACGGGCGCGTGGGGCCGGACCGGCTCGATGTCTTGACCGGACAAAGGCCAGGTTACGCTCGCTAGCGTCAGGCCTGCCGCCAGGCATTTACGAAGGGCACCGATCATTGGCCGCCTCCTTTCGGAGCGCCTCGCTGGGGCAGGTCCGGAGGCAGTTCGGAGGGCCGTGAGATTTGCCCCTTCAGCGCTTCATCGATCGAAACGTGGTTCACGTCCAGCGTAGTCCCCAGCGCCTGATCGAAGGCAATGCGCGCATGAGTATAATTCGCCAGCGCCTGCACTTCACTGCTCTGAGCGGTGGCCAAGTCGCGCTGATCCTGAATCACCTGGAAGGCCGTTGCGGCGCCCAGCGAGTATCTCTTCTGATCGGCTGCCAGCGTCTGATCCTGAAGCTCCCGCGATTTTACCCCCGCCTCATAGCGGGCCCGCGCTTGCTGCAACCCGATCACTGCGTTTTGCACATCCACCAGAACCTGGTTGGTATCCTTCTGCAGGTTCAGTTGATTCTGGCGAAGTTCCAGCAGGCTGGTCACGTAGTCCGATTGCGCCGCGCGGTTGCGCAGCGGGATGTTGAGCGAAAAGCCGGCCGAATAATTGGGGTAGTTCCGCCGGGCTATCTGCGCCAGAAGGTTCCCGTAGCCGCCCGCCAGATAGGGGACGCCGGCCTCCAGCGCGCCCAGTGCCGTGAGCTCGCCGCTTAACCCGTTATTGGTCAGCTCGGCAAAAGCCTGTAAGGTGGGTTTCAGCGAATTCTTGATGCCCACCAGGTTCAACTTGTTGCTCTCGATATTGATGCGCGCCTGCTCTATCTCTGTCCGGCCGGCCAGCGCCTGGTTGATCAGATCCTGAATAGGCCGGATCTCGTCCGTGGCTGGTATAGTGGCAATTTTATCCAGCGGTACGACATGTACGTTAGCCAGCCCGGCTTGCTCAATGCCGGTCCGCACCAATTCGTTTTTCAACACCGTTTCCTGTTGCAGCAGGTTGGTCTGCGCGATGGTAAGATCCTGCCTGCCGGCGTAGAGCTGGGCTTCGGCGCGGGTGATTTCAATCTCCGCCATAGCGCCGAACTGGACTTGCTTCCGGTTGTCCTCCAGAAGTTGTTCGGCGGCTCGCACCTCTTCCTGGCGGGCGCGAACGTCTTCGTCGAATGCGACCAAGTCCCAGTACAGGTTTAGGGCGGCCGATACCGTCGTAATGACCTGCTGTTTGAATTGCAAATCGGTCACCTTCGCGTTATTCTTCTGAACGCGGATGTTCCGGCCGTTGACCGCGGACCCGAATCCCTGCAACAGGTTTTGAGTGATCTGGAGATCCATCGAACCGGAGGTGTACGGATCCAAGCTGAAGTATTGGCTGTTTACATGGACGTGGGTGCTCGAGTAAGTTAATTGCGCGGTTAGGCCGAAGTCCCAATTCTGAGCGTATTGGTATTGATAACTGCGCGTATCCTGGATGAGTGCCGTGGTTCCGGTCAGTATGGTGTTGCTTTGGGGGATGGTCGCGTGCTGAAAGTTCGCAAAAGCCAACACAGTGGGGTCGAGGCTCGGGATCAGCGGCCCTAGCTGCGTTACGATCCCTCCACCCGAGCTTACGCCCGCGCCGGATGTAAGGCTGGCGCCGGTCGGGTTTAGGCTCACGCCTTGCAGACTCACGCTCTGCGGCCCCGGCGCAACCGCCGAGCCGACATTGCGCAGAGCGCCGCCCGCCTGGGCGCGTTTCAGAACCTCTTTTGCCAGCAGCGGTCCGTAGCGCTGGACTTCCACGTCGATATTGTTCTCAATAGCCAGCGCGACCACGTCCGGCGCCGATAGATAGAGGTTCCCCGCCCGGATCAATGAGTCCAGCCGCGACGAATTCGTTACGCGAATGGGCGGGACGCTGCGAGGCCGATACGGATTCAATAGCCAGCCTAGCCGTCCGCTGGCCGGCTCGACCGCGATCTCATTCTGGGCAAATCCACGGGCGACGAGGAGCAGACAGATAGCCAAGGTTACTAAGGGTTTGATCATAGGATTGAGGACGCTCTTTCCAGTATCAAGCAGAAATACGGAATTTGGGGAGCACTCGATCCGGGATTCTTCGCCGGTTCGGCGGAGTCGGGACAATTATGGAGGCGAAACTATTGAATTGAAGCCGTTTTACCCATCTCGGGGGAGGCGAGCGCGCTCTTTTCGGTCCGCAGAGCCCATTTTTCGACCATTCCACGCACGGCTCCCGCATACGCATCCAGATCCATGGGCTTGTTTACCCATTCGCGGGCTCCCATGGCCAGCGTGCGCGCCTTCTCCGCTTCGTTCCAGGACGAAGTGAAAACCACCACGGGAGGGCTCTGGGGATGATATCGCGCCAGAACTTCGTGACCCGAAATGTCCGGCATATTCAAATCTAAAATAACCAGCGCCGGTTTGAACTCCGGATCCGCCAACATGAGCAGCGCCTGCAGGCCGTCTCTGGCGATCCGCAGTCTGATGGGCATCTCCGTCAAGATTTGCCTCGTGAGGAGAACATCTCCAACGCTATCCTCTACGAGAAGTACGTCAGCATCCTTCATACGTATCCTTGGAAGGCGCTGGCACACTTTTCCGCCGCCTTCGTTAATGGATTGCAACAGCTGGAAAATTGTTTCATGGTTTTATTTTTGTACCTGACCTTTCTGTCCCGCACCCCCCACGATGGCATAATCGCTCCATGCGGAGAATTTTCGCCGGTTTTACCGTCCTGGCCTGTTTGGGCGCCGTAGGTATCGCGCAAGATAAGAAACCCGCCAAGAAGCCGGGCTTGCCTCTGAAACCCGAACGCAAGATCGAATTCTCCGTGGACGAAGGCTCCTGGCTCTCGCTGAGCGTCTCGCCAGACGGCCAGACTATCCTCTTCGATCTGCTGGGCGACCTCTACACCGTGCCGATCTCCGGAGGCGAAGCCACCCGCATCACCAGCGGCCTGCCCTTCGACAGCCAGCCGATATTCTCGCCGGACGGCAAGCTGATCGCTTTCACCAGCGATCGCGACGGCAGCGACAATCTCTGGATTGCCAAGGCCGACGGATCCGATCCCAAGCAGCTCAGCAAGGACAAAGACGGCGATTTCATTTCGCCCAGCTGGACCCCGGACGGCGAGTACGTGCTGGTCTCCCGCAACCAGCAGGGCCTGGGCACGCACGAAATCTGGATGTACAACATCCACGGCGGTTCCGGCGTCCAGGTCACCAAGACGATTCCAGCCGGCTCGACCCCTGCCAATACGACGCCGCAGCAGCGCCTTAATTTTCTGGGCGGCGTGGCTTCGCGCGACGGCAAGTACTTTTACTACGCCCGCCGCACCGGAAGCTTCAGCTACAATGCCACTTTCCCACTCTGGCAGATCGTGCGCCGCGACCGCGCCACAGGTGACGAAGACGTTCTAACATCGGCGCCCGGCAGCGCCTTCCGCCCGGTTCTCTCGCCTGATGGTAAGCAGCTTGTCTATGGCACGCGCTTCGACACTGAAACGGGCCTGCGCATCCGCGACCTGGCCACTGGCGCCGATCGCTGGCTGAAATACCCCGTGCAGCGCGACGACCAGGAATCCCGTGCCACCCGCGACGTCCTGCCTGGCTATGCGTTCACACCCGATGGCAAAGAGCTGGTGGTTTTCTATGGCGGCAAGATTAATCGCGTGCAGGTGGCGACTGGCGAATCGACGGTTGTGCCGTTTCAGGCGCATGTCACGCTCGATCTGGGACCCGAGTTGAAGTTCGCTTCCAGGGTTGAACAAGGTCCGGTCCATGCCCGACTGATTCAAGGGCCGGTTCAGTCACCCGACGCCAAACGCCTGGTCTTTTCTTCGCTCACGCATATCTATACGCTGGATATCCCGGCCGGGAAACCGGGACGCCTGACCACCGGCGATGCGCGCGAGTACGAGCCGGTCTGGTCGCCCGATGGACAGTTCGTGGCCTACGTCACTTGGTCGGACCAGGGCGGCAATATCTGGAAAATGCGTGCCGATGGCCGATCACAGCCGCAGCGCGTCACGACCGTCCCCGGCTACTATCAGGATCCGGCCTGGACGCCCGACGGTTCACGGATCGTTGCGCTGCGAGGCTCCACGCGCGACCGCGAAGAAGCGCAAACCGGATTCGGCGGCCAAACGGGTCTGGATGTCGTCTGGATTCCGAGCGGCGGCGGCGAGCCTCAGCTCATCGTGCCCGCCCGCGGAGTCGGTAAGCCGCATTTTACTCACGATAACGAGCGCGTTTACGTCTACTCGCCGCAAGGCCTGCAATCCTTCCGCTTCGATGGGACGGATCGCCGCACGCATCTGAAGGTGGTCGGCAAGAATCTCACCCAGGCGCCTCAACCGCCGGCCGCGCGCGACGTCCGCATCAGCCCCAACGGCAAACAAGCGCTGGCGCTGGTAAACGATCAGCTCTATCTGCTGGATGTTCCCGTAGCCGGGGGCGACGCGCCCACCATCAACGTCAGCTCGCCCGCGGTGCCTCTGAAGAAGCTAACCGATATCGGCGCCGATTCGTTCGCTTGGGCCGACGACGGCCAGACCATCACCTGGTCGCTCGGGTCGTCTTACTTTCGCCAGCCGGTCGCCAGTATTACTTTCGATGCCCCCGCGCCGGACGCGGATGATGGCGCCGAGAAGACGGCCGAAAGCAAGCCCGCCCGCGAAAAGCCTAAGTTCGAGGAGATTGCCGTCGACATCGAAGTCCCGCGCCACACGCCCACCGGCACTGTCGTGCTGCGCGGCGCGAAGGTCATCACTATGCGGGGCGATGAAGTGATCCTCGATGCCGACATCGTCGTGACGGACAATCGCTTCGCCGCGGTCGGCAAGCGCGGATTGGTGGCCTTTCCCGCTGGCGCCCGGGTCATCGATCTGAAGGGCGCAACCATTATGCCCGGCATCGTCGACGCTCACGCCCACTGGACCGAAATCAAGCGCGGCGTCCTGGATCTCGAGAGCTGGCCGTTCCTCGCCAATCTGGCTTACGGCGTGACCACCGGCCGCGATCCGCAGACCGGTACCAACGATACCTTCGCGTATCAGGATTTGATCGATACCGGTGACGTTCTGGGCCCGCGCGCATTCTCCACCGGCCCGGGAATATTCTCGAGCAACGACTTTCAATCCTACGAAGACACGGTGGCGGTGGTTACGCGCTACAAGAAGTATTACCGGACAAACACCGTGAAGTCCTACACCGTCGGCAATCGGAAACAGCGCGAATGGGTGGTGCAGGCTTGCAAGGAAAATCAGTTGATGCCGACCACCGAAGGCGCGCTCGACCTGAAGCTCGATCTCACGCACGCCATCGACGGTTTCAGCGGCAATGAACACGCGCTGCCGATCGTGCCCCTTTATGCCGACGTGATCAACACCTTCGTGAAATCCGGCATCACTTATACGCCGACGCTGCTGGTGGCGTATGGCGGTCCATGGGCTGAAAATTATTTCTACGAGACCACTGAAGTTCATGACGACGCCAAGATGCAGCGCTTCATGCCGCACAATATCCTCGACACCAAGTCGCAGCGGCGGCCCTGGTTTCGCAAAGAGGAACAGGTTTTTCCGAAATTGGCAGCTTCAGCGGCAAAGATCGAGCATGCCGGCGGCCGGGTTCTAGTCGGCGGTCACGGGCAGATCCAGGGATTGCAGTGTCACTGGGAGATGTGGGCGCTGCAAAGCGGCGGGCTCACTAACATGGAAGTGCTGCGCGCCGCCACGATTCATGGCGCCGAAGCGATCGGATACGGCCAGGACTTGGGCAGCATCGAGCCCGGCAAGCTGGCCGACCTGATCGTGCTCAACAAAGATCCGATCGCTGACATCCACAACACCAACTCGATCCGCTATGTGATGAAGAACGGCGAGCTGTTTGAAGGCGATACGCTGAATCAGGTATGGCCACAGCAGAAGCCGCTGCCGGAACTCTGGTGGTCGAAGTCTAAGCCTTAGAAGTTTGCTGAAAAAATCGTTCACAGGTCAGAGACCTGCGCCACGTGGGCATGTAAGTCACTGGTCTGTTGTTGTGGGGCAGGTCCCCGACCTGCCGAGGTGAAAGAACATTGATCCGCATTGATATCATAATTCTCATGAAGCCAGGTCTGTTGCTGCTCGCCGTGGGTCTCGCGAGTTGCTCGTCGCCTCCCTCAAATGATAAGCAAAATAAGAAAGTGTTCGCTCCTCCCCCCATGCATTTCACGGCCACGAATACATCCAATTCCGTGGCGAAATATGTCGAGCTGGTTGGATTTCGGATCAATGAACGAAAGCCGGGCCAGTTGCAAATTCAGTTCGGCGTCGCCAATCACTCCGAGGCGGATATCGGCGATGTCAAGATGGTTATCAACCTGGGAACTACGGCCGCCAAGCCGGGCGACCCGCCACTGATCACGTTTCCGGCCGGCGTATCCAAGCTTGGTCCCTCCGACCTGAAAGATGTCACGGTCGATGTTCCCACCAAGCTGCGCGTCTACGAACTGCCGGACTGGCAGTTTCTGAAAGCCGACTTCCAAATCACCGAGCCGCAGTAGTAGCATGGTCAGAAACGCCCCAGCGATTGTGGCAAAACTGATCTCTGGTGCGTCGCCTGCCTGTGTCGAGTTCGAAACTTACAAGTTGGAACGAAACGTGCCTGCGGTTTCACCGACAATCCCGCGTCCGACTCGCCGGCGGCGTTTCCAAACCAAAGGAGCTCTAGTGGTCCCGAAAACCAGTTTCATTTCTTGTTGTGGATTTGTCCTCTTGCTTAGCTTGACCTCGTTGCTGAGTGCCGCGCCCAGGCTCGGGCTCGCCCAGACCGCGCTTACCGTGTCGATCGTGCCCGGACAGAACGGAACGGCGCAGTCCATTGACGCCTCCAACCTGGGCGATGGCACGCTGAATCTGAGCGTTACTTCCTCGGTCTCCTGGTTATCGGCCAGCATCGGAGCGCCGCATGCATGTTCGTTAAAGGGCAACTGCATTCCCGTTCAAATTGCGTTACAGACCTCGGCGCTCACAGCGGGCGTCTACACCGGAACCGTCACTGTGAGCGATCCGAACGCGGTGGATGCTCCACAGTTTGTGACCGTCACAGCGCTCGTCGGCGGCGATGTACCGGCCAAGCTTGAATACTATGTTCCACCCAATGGATCGGCCTCGACCACTTTCACCACCGGTGGGCCCGCGACCGCGACCGTCAGCAACAATACCCCCTGGCTCGCGATCGCTGTCGACGGCGCGGGCAGCTTTGCGTTCGGCACGCCGGTTCCTTATACTGTCACAGCCGCGGCGCAAAACGGGATGGCCACCGGCGATTACAACGGAAGTGTTGCGATCAGCGGTTCGTCGTTTGCGCCGGACAATAAATCCATCGCGGTTCTGTTGCATGTCACTACGCAGCCCATCTTGCAGCCGAATCCGACTACCATCGCGTTTCGAATTGCTCAGAGCGCCAATAAACAAACCGATTACGTGGTGACTTCCAACGGCGGCCAGGGCGCGCTCACCATTTCCGGCGTGACAGCCAGCGCTTCGTCCGGAACCTGGCTCAGCGCGCAAACCGTTTCGGGCAACGCCTCGCTGGTCAGCATCGTGGCCGATCCTACAGGACTTTCGCCGGGTGCATATCAGGGCACCGTCACGATCGCCAGCAACGCCGCCAACAGCAGTGTAATAGTTCCGGTTCAGCTCAACGTTGTGGCGCCGACAGCGCCGGTCTCGGCGGCGGGCGGAGTCGTAAATAACGGCACATTCGCCGGTGGTGAGTCGCTGGCTCAAGGCGACATTGCCGCGCTATTCGGGGATCAGTTGACTTACGGCGATCCTCAACAGGCCAGCAGTCTTCCTCTGCAGACCAGCCTCGGCGGTACGCAGGTGCTGGTGAATGGGCAGCCGGCGCCAGTGTATTATGTGTCGCCCGGTCAGATCAACTTCGAGATTCCCATCGATGCTGCAACCGGTGACGCCACCGTCCAAGTAGTCCGGAACAGTCAAGCCGGCAATATTGCTTACCTGAACATTCAGCCGAGCGAGCCGCGCTTCATCACCAATGGCGGGACGTACGCAATCATGACCACGCCAAACGGAACGCTCACCGGCATCCCCAGTCACCCTGTGACCGGGGGCGATGTTGTGGTGATCTATACTATCGGCCTCGGACCGACGTCGCCGGTGGTTCCATCGGGCACGGCATCGCCCACCAGTCCGCTGGCTGTGATCGATCCAACGACGGTTGAGGCGTGCTTTGGTAATAACTCGCCTTTCTCGCCCGCTCCCTGCGTAAACCCCCAGTTCGTCGGACTCACGCCGGCATTTGTCGGCCTCTACCAGATCAATCTCGCCATTCCGCAGGGTATGGCATCGGGAAATGTGCCATTCTCTTTCACGGTGAATGGCGTGCCCAGCGATTTCGTACAATTGGCTGTTCAGTGACCGATCGCCTTTATTATCACGACAGCTATCTGACTGAATTCCGGGCCCGCGTGGTTGAGACGAGCCCGGATCGTCTGCGTATTTACCTCGATCGCACCGCGTTCTATCCCACTTCGGGTGGCCAGCCTTTCGACCTCGGAAAGCTGGGCGTGGCGGACGTCACCGAAGTGGTGGATGAAGACGGCCGGATCGCTCATCAGGTATCAGCGCCGCTCGAGGCCGGCGACGTCTCGGGCGTCATCGACTGGCAGCGCCGCTTCGATCACATGCAGCAGCATACGGGCCAGCATCTTCTGTCGGCCGTGCTGGTGAACTTGTTCGATGCGCAGACCGTGAGCTTCCATTTGGGCGTCGACTCTTGCACCATCGACGTCGCGCGCGTGCTCGAGCCTGCGCAGATTCGAGAAGCCGAGCGCCGCGCCAATGAAATCGTCTTTGAGAACCGGCCGGTGACGATCGGGTTCGAGGATTCGTCTCAGAATCTGGGCCTTCGCAAGCCAACCGAGCGGGAGGGCGAGATTCGCATCATCTCAATTCAGGATTTGGATCGCAGCGCTTGCGGCGGTACGCACGTGAGAGCCACCGGAGAGATCGGTCCCATTCTGATCCGCAAGCTCGACCGCATCCGCGGAAATCAGAGGATCGAATTCTTGTGCGGCCTGCGCGCCGTGAAGCGCGCCCGAGCCGACTTTGAGGCGATCTCCAGCGTTGCCCGCGCTTTCTCCGCGCCTCCCGATGAAGTTCCGGCTTTGGTTGCCACCCAACTGGAGAAGCTTCAGGACTCGGAAAAAGCTCGCCGACGGTTAGCCACCGAACTTGCGCAAGCACGCGGACGAGAGCTATATGCGGCCACCGCGCCGGGTCCGGACGGCGTTCGTAAAGTGGTTCGCCGGGTTGCGTCCTTAGCCGACGAGCTACGCGCAGAAGCGCAAAGCTTTACAACCGGCCAGAAATCTGTCTTTCTGGCGATGGGCGAAAATCCTCCGGCAGTCATGCTGGCAGCGTCGTCCGACTGCGGGATCAATGCCGGCGAGTTTCTCAAGGCCGCGTTGGCCAAAGCCGGCGGACGAGGCGGCGGAAGCGCAACCATGGCGCAGGGGAGCGTGCCTTCGAAGGATCTATTGGATCAATTTGTGCTGTAAAGCGGAGCAACCGAAACTGTGATCAACCCCGCTAGGAACAGGATCAGCATCAGCGCCAGCAAGACTCTCACCTTCCCGCTTGCGCCCGCGAATTCCTTCCATACCAGCAGGCCCCATAACGCGCTCACCATAGTGGCGCCTTGTCCGACCGCGTAACTAACGGCAGGTCCCACCTGGACGGTCTTCGGAGCGCTGGCAGCGACGAAATTGGCGATCGCCCCGGTGCACCAGATGAGGCCGCCCAGAATGCCCAGAACGTGCTGGCTGATCGATCCCTTGAAGTAGTCGAACATCGACAAGGCTGCGCCCTGGACCGGGAGATTCAAGAAATAAAGGTTGAAGATGAAAGTCGAAAGAAAGACGCCGACCGCGAACAGGAATGCCACTGCGTATGGCCCCAGACCGGCCTCGTCGGGGCCGCCGCCTTTGGCCATCTCGACCAGCGGATAAAAGGAGCCCATCAACAGACCACTGATCAGACTCAACATTATTCCCTTCGGGCTTGTCCCCGGACCTTTTCGCTGGCCTGCTTTGGCCGCGACCGGTTTTGCATGGGCGCTGTATGCCAAGGCATCCACGATGATGGCGCCAACCACCAGCACAACCCCGGTCGCCAGAAGAATTGGATTTCCTTGCTTGTTGAGAGAGTAGCTCCAGATCACCCCCACGACCAAGGCTAACCCGATCCCGATCGGAAAAGCCACGGCCATCCCGGCCACCGATATCGCGGCCACCAGCAGCATATTGGCCAGGTTGAAGACCACGCCCGCCGCGCCCGCATAAGCCATGTTCCGCCGAAGAGCGATGATCAGATTATCGGAGAAGGACAGGTCGGGACCCATGGAGCCGAAGGTATAGGCCGCCACGATCGCCGCTATCAAAACTCCCAGGCTGTAGTCGTAATAGAAGAGCTCAAAACGCCACTTCCCGGATAGCTTGAAGGTGTTGGCCCAGGATCCCCAACAGATCATAGAGAGGATGATCAACAGCAGCGCGCTGTTATAGGTAGAGGGAAGAATCATAGGCTTTCAATAAGGCATGGCGATTTTACCATGCTTGTTCCGGGAGTGCCTACAGCCCTCGGGTAGGCTTTTTGCCAGTACGTCAGTTCTAAGGTCCGAACTAAAGTTTTACCCTAGTGGTACCGAATTTAGAGACTAGACATGAAAGTGTCTCAACTGGCGAAAGCATTGATAGGACATCAAGTTCCGGCGCTGGCTATGTTATTGGCCGCAGCCGGCGGGTTCGCGGCGGACCGGCATAAGGTGGATGTCGACGCCGAGAGTCAAGACGGCATCCTGCTACAGAGGATCCAGCAGGAGCCCACCAAGCCGCGCAAGCTCGCGCTGCTCGAAAAATATGCCACGGAGTTCCCCAAAACTGTTTCCATTGCTTGGGTTTACGAGCAACTCCTGCATATCTACAAGAACGACAAAGAGGACGACAAGGTGATCTCCACCGCGGAAGCCATGCTGGGCGTGGATCCGGCTGATCTGGATGCCGCTTACGATGCGCTCCAGGCAGCCCAGAGGAAGGGGGACGGCGAAGCAGTCCGCAAATATGTCCCACTCTCTTGGGACTTGGCCACCAAGACGCTGCAGATCGCTAAGCCCGCCGATCCCGACGACGTGCCGGACTGGGCCAAGCAAATAGAGTTTGCCAAGGAAGTGATGGCGTTCTCGGAATACGTGCTGGCGACCGACGCGGCTCAGGAGTCTGATCCACAAAAGAAGGCCGAGTTGATCCACGCCTTGGAAACGCGCAATCCGCAGAGTAAGTTTCTGGCGCAGGCGAGAAACGACCGGCCCCGGCTCGACCTGGCGACCCTGCCGCCGGAGAAAGCGGTCGCCCTAGCCGAGAAAGGGCTGGTAGACGATCCGGATAACGAGGATTTCCTCGTTACGGTCGCGAGTTATCACATCCAGCGGGAAGAGGACCTGCCGAAAGTGTTGAGTTACTCCCTTCGCCTTCTGGATCTGCTGCCGCGAAAGGCGAAACCCGATGACGTCAGCGCAGAAGAATGGGAAGCCAAGAAGGCTAAGTACAGCGGCTGGGCGAATTGGATGACCGGTGTGATTTACGCCAAGCAAGCGCGTTACGGGGTCTCGGATCGCTATTTGCGTGCCGCGCTCGGTAACCTGCATGAAGAGCGGTTGCTCGCGGGCGCGTATTTCTATTTGGGTTACGACAACTACGCCATGGCTGGCGAGCTTCGCGATAAAGGCCGCGTTTTGGAAGCCCTGAAGTTTGATAAGCTCTGCGTTGCGATCGACGGGCCGTTCCGGGAGTCGGCCTTGAAAAACCTGGAAGTACTTCGTAACGAGTACAACGTCGAATAACCGGTTTACCCGCGAGATGTCCCGGAGCGAGTGTTATTCTGATAAATGCACCTGAAACTTTGCCTCCGCGGGCCGTGGGTCCTAGGTGTCTCCGGTAAGCGACTTGCATTTGACCCCTGTCTTGAGGCAACCTGTAAGGTCTTCCAGCTTCTTTGGGTCTGAATTGCATGCGGGTGAGAATCCTGTATCACGATCATTGTTTCGACGGGGCTGCTTCCGCCGCGTTCTTCAGCCGCTTCTTCGAAGGCAAGTACGATCCGCGCGCGACCTTCGAATTTACGGGACTCGCCCATAAAGCTTCGCAGCTTTTTGAAGATAGCCTGTTCGACGGCGACGTCAACGCAATTGTCGATTTCAAATATTCCCCGGACTCCAGGCTGACCTGGTGGTTCGACCACCACCAGAGCGCGTTTCTAAGTGCCGAGGATGCCGAGCACTTCAAGCACGACTCCAGCGGCAGGAAGCTCTACGATCCCTCCTTCAGCTCTTGCACCATGTTCATTGCGCATGTGGCGCAAGAAAAGTTCGGTTATCAGGCGCCCGACCTGTCGGAGCTGGTGGAATGGGCGGATATCATCGATGGCGCTCGCTATTCGAGTGCGCAGGAAGCTGTGGAGCTGCGCGCGCCGGCCATGAAGCTGACGCTGGTGATCGAAAGCGCGAAAGGTTCGGAAATCATCCACAAGATCATCCGCTGGATGCGCCACCGCAGCTTGGGCGAGATCATCCTGGAGCCGGAAATCCAGGGATTGTACAAGCCGCTATACGAGCGGCACATCCGCTCCATCGACATTATTCGCAATCACGCGCGCGCCCAGAACGGGGTCATCTTCTTCGATTTAGTCAGCGAAGGTCTGGAAGGCTACAACAAGTTTATTCCGTACCATCTGTTTCCTAACTCGACTTACACCGTCTCGGTAAGCAATTCGAGTTTCCGGACCAAAGTGTCGGTGGGCTCCAATCCCTGGGCTCCCGAGATTCCGACCCACAACCTCGCGACCATTTGCGAGCGCTACGGTGGCGGCGGGCACCCGCGCGTGGGCGCGATCAGCTTCGAAATCGGAGCGGTGGATCAGGCCCGCCAAGTGGCCGAAGAGATCAAGCAGGAACTGGAACACTAACCTAGTTTCTGGTTTCTGGTTGTGGGCGGAGAGTTTTCTTGGTGTGACCGCACAGTTAGTCACTGTGGTCATCTCCCGATTCGAGGACATTGAGAGCTGGCGAAGGGCAAGGGAACTTGGACGATTGCTCAGAGCTCCGCGATTGAGGTTCAAAGCCATCTGTACATTGCGCTCGATCTTCAATACATCACCCATCCAGACTTCGAACGACTCTATAAGTTGGTGGAGAGCGTTCGTAAACTGATCGGAGGCTTTATCCGCTACCTCGAAACCACAAAAAACCAGAAACTAGAAACCAGAAACTAGAAACTTCTCCACGTACTTCCCAATCACATCTACTTCCACGTTGATGCTGGTCCCGTTGCGATAGCTTCCCAGGATCGTGTTGGCATAAGTGTGTGGAATGATGGCAACCCCGAGCACGCAGTCTTCGAGCGTTGCGATCGTCAGACTGACGCCGTCCAGAGTAACTGAGCCCTTTTGAATCATGTAGCGGTCAAGCGCTTGAGGAACACGAACCTTGAGCCACCAGTTCCCGTCGGGCAGCGGATCGAGTGAAACGCACTCGGCGGTTCCGTCGACGTGGCCCTGGACGATGTGGCCGCTCAGCCGGTCGCCGACCGCTGCGGGACGTTCGAGATTCACGCGCGACCCTTCGCCCAGCACGCCCAGATTAGTGCGCTCCAAAGTCTCCGGTGAAAGGTCGCACCAGAAGCCGTCCGGCTCCACTTTGGCCGCAGTCAAACAAACGCCGTTGACCGCGATGCTGGCGCCTTCCCTGGTATCGGCCAGCACGCTCCGGCATTGCACTTTCATGCGCGCGCCAGCCGCGCCGATTGTTCCGACCTCCTCGACAATTCCGGTGAACACGTCACTTCTCCACGTAAGCTTCCAGCGCGAACTCGTCCGGCGGAATGGAATGTAGCCTCACTCGGCTGAGTTGGATGGCATCGCGGCGGTGTAAGCGTCCCGCGCCCCCAGCCACCGGAAGCGATCGCAGGCCGCCCAGGATCTTCGGCGCGTAATAAAAAAACACCTTGTCGACGATACCGGCTTCGAGCGCCGCCCAGTTCAGCTTGCTGCCGGATTCGATCATCAGCGACCGGTAATTCTCACAGGCCAGATATTCGACCAGTTTCCCGAGGTCGGTGCGCCCTCCGGGCCCATCGAACACGAGCACGCGGACGCCCCGGTGTTCGAGCATATGGCGGCGATCTTCGGAAGCGGCCGAAGTGGTAAGAATTGCGAGATCGCCGTTGAAGCTGGTGACTATTCGCGAATCGAGCGGGATGCGCAGCGTGGAATCGGCCACGATCCGGAGCAGCGGGCGGCTGCGTTCCAGACCAGTCCGATCGGTCAGCAGGCAGTCATCCGACAGGACGGTTCCGATGCCGGTGAGGATTGCGTCCGAATTATGCCGGATCTGTTGTACATGCGCTCTCGCCCGCTCGCTCGTAATCCAGCCGGTGTTGTCCTCCGGCGCGGCGATTTTTCCGTCCAGAGTCAGTGCGGCCTTCAGCGTCACCAGCGGCCTACCGGTTCGCATGGCATGGATGAACGCCTCATTCAGTTGAGCTGCTTCCTCAGCGTATTCGGAGGCCATTTCAACGGTGATGCCGGCGTCGGCCAGGCGGCGAAAACCCTTTCCGGCAACCAGCGGATTGGGATCTTCCATGGCCGCGACCACGCGGGCCACGCCGGCGTTTACCAATGCATCGGCGCAGGGCGGCGTGCGTCCGTGATGCGAGCACGGCTCCAGTGTGATGTAGAGAGTGGCGCCGCGGGCCCTTTCGCCCGCCTGGTCCAGCGCCAGAATCTCGGCGTGCTTCCGCTGTGCATAAGTGTGGAAGCCGCGGCCTATCACTTCACTATCCTTGACCAGCACAGCTCCCACGGCCGGGTTCGGGCTGGTGCATCCGGCTCCACGCCGGGCCAGCTCGAGCGCTTCGTCCATGGCCGCGATTTTCATGCCGCGAATAACGACGCGATGAATTTGTCGGGCTCGAAGGGAAGCAGATCGCCGGCCTGTTCGCCAACGCCAATATAGCGGATGGGCAGGTTCAGCTCACGCGCAATCGCCACCACGATTCCACCTTTCGCCGTCCCGTCCAGCTTAGTGAGCACGATGCCCGTCACACCGCTCGACTCGGTGAATTTTCGGGCTTGCTCCAAACCGTTTTGTCCCGTGGTTGCATCCAGCACCAGCAGAACTTCATGCGGAGACCCAGGCACCACCTTCGCTGCCGTGCGGCGCATCTTTTCCAGCTCCGCCATAAGATTGGATTTGGTATGCAGCCGGCCCGCCGTATCGACGATCACATAATCCACCTTGCGGGCCTTGGCGGCCTGTAGCGCGTCAAACAAAACGGCGCTCGGATCGGCTCCGGCCGATTGCCGGATGACATCGGTCGAAGTACGCGCGCCCCACACCTGCAGTTGCTCGATCGCCGCGGCGCGAAACGTATCGGCGGCGCACAGCAGCACGCTTCGCCCTTCTTCCTTGTAGCGATTGGCCAGCTTGCCGATAGTCGTGGTTTTCCCGGATCCGTTCACGCCCACCACCACGACCACGGCGGGCGGCTCAGCCACGCGCCGCACGGGACGTTCGGTGGCCTCCAGCACCTCCAGCAGATGTTGTGCGATGAGCTGCTTGACCTGCTGCGCGTCGCCGACCTGTTTGCGATCCACGCGCTGCCGGATGCTCTCTAAAATCTCGGACGTCGTGTTGACGCCGATGTCGGCTGTGATCAATGCGTATTCAAGTTCTTCGAGGACCGCCGCATCGATCTCTTTGCGCCCCGCGATTGCGTCCTCCAGGCGATCCACCAGGCCCTCGCGGGTCTTCTGGATGCCGGCTTTCAAGCGCTCCAGAAGATTGGGTTCTTGTTGTACTGAGCCGAACAAAGTTTGGATCATGGGGGGAATTAGGCGGAAAACTTCATTGTAGCGGATGCGTGCTACGCTGAAAGAAAGTGGGACGAATTCCTGGCCACATTCTGATCTTGTTCGCGATCACACTGGTGCTCGCCAACGCGGGATGTTTTGCGCGCTGCACCGTGCAATCGTGTCAGAATACCCCGCCACCATGCCATTCGAATGGCAAGAGTGATGCTGGCCATTGCCCGCAGCAGAATCAAATGAAGACGGCTGTGATCGGCGCCGTAACATTCGATTTGGGAACCGGGTTCATCGTGGTGGATTGGCCGGCCGAAGTAACGCAAGCTGAACACCCTGGTGGCGCTCCGGCCTTCTTGATGGCACCGTCGTCAATCGTCTCGCCTCCGCCGCTGGCTCTTCGCATTTAAACCATCCATTCGCACGCAATAAGTTTATTCGCCTGTGACGAAAGGATGGAATTGTGTTTAGATTTCTAGTTGTTGGTCTATTTTCTTTGGCTATTGCTTCAGCGCAGGAGCCACCCGATGTGTCACAAATGCAGCCTCACGATATGTCACAAATGCAGCCTCACGACATGTCGCAAATGAACATGGGCGCCACTAGCCCCGCCGCCGATTCATTGATGAATCTCGCCTCCGGAACCAGCATGAATCCGGAATCCTGGAAGATGCCGATGTTGATGCGCACAGCCGACGGCTGGCAGTTGATGTTCATGGGCTCGGCCTTCGTGGTCGAGACGCAGCAGACCGGTCCGCGTGGCGCAGACAAGTTCTATTCCGAAAGTTGGGGGATGTTCGCAGCCAGCCACGAGCTTGCCGGTGGGACTTTTATGTTCGACCTTATGCTCAGCCTCGATCCGGCAACCATAACCGGCCGCCGCTATCCTGAGCTCTTCCAAACCGGTGAAACCGCCTTCGGCAAGCCCCTGGTAGACGCGCAACATCCGCACGATTTCATCATGGCTCTCGGATTCCACTACGCGCATTCGCTGGGAGAACACACCACGCTGCAACTTTATTTTGCACCGGTTGGCGATCCAGCGCTTGGACCGGTTGCTTTTCCGCACCGCGCTTCGGCTTCGGAGCTGCCGCAGGCGCCGCTCGGGCACCACTGGGAGGATTCCACGCACATCGCCGACGAAGTGCTGACCGCCGGCATTCTGTACAAGAAAGTGCGCCTGGAAGCCAGCGGGTTCTATGGAACGGAACCGGACGAGAATCGCTGGAATATCGACTATGGACCGATGAACTCCTGGTCGACACGTTTGTCCATTATGCCGGCCAAGAACTGGATAGCTCAGGTGTCTGTGGGGCGCCTGGCTCGGCCGGAGCGGCAAGAACCGGGCGACATAGTCCGCAGCACTGCATCGCTGCAATACACGCGGCCAATGCAGAGCGGGCAGTGGTCTACCAGTCTGATCTGGGGCCGCAACCATCGGCTGCTGGATCACAACAACTCCAACGCGTATCTGCTCGAGTCCGTATTCCCGATACACCGGAAGAATTTCTTGACCGGCAGGATCGAACTGGTGGACAAGAACGAGCTGTTCAGCGATCAGCCGGACCTGGCCGAGCAACTGGCGCGGACCGTGGGTTCCAGTTTCCGGGTTGGCGCCTACACCTTCGGTGGAACGCGCGACATCGGCACTTTCCGGAAAATAGAAACCGGCATCGGGGCAAATATCACCACTTACTCTTTGCCCGGCGCAATTAGGCCTTACTATGGCGATCATCCACTGGCAGTTAATATCTATTTGCGGCTGCGGCTCAAGCCTTAGCTTGCCCGTGGACCCGCTATCATAAACTGGAGACGCAAGATGTCTGAAGGCCCGAAAATCGTGGTCGTTATGCCCGCATACAATGCGGCCAAGACGCTACGCTTCACCTATGCAGATCTGCCGCCGGGCTTGATCGATCAAGTGATTCTGGTCGACGACGGCAGTTCGGACGACACGGTGAAGATCGCCCGGGAGCTGGGCCTGGAAGTGTTCGTGCACAATCGCAATTACGGCTACGGAGCGAATCAAAAGACCTGCTATCGGGAAGCTCTGAAAATGGGCGCGGATATTGTAGTGATGGTCCACCCGGATTACCAATACGACCCGAAATTGCTGCCCAGTGTCATCGAGCCGCTGAAGCGCGAGGAGGCGGATGTTGTGCTGGGCTCTCGTCTGCTGGTTGGAAATCCGGTTCATCAGGGAATGCCGTGGTGGAAGTATTTCGGTAATCGCTTTCTGACCGGTTTAGAGAACCTGGTGTTCGGCTTGAATTTGAGCGAATACCATACCGGTTACCGGGCCTATCGCCGGAACGCGCTGGAGTCCGTCAATGCGGAGATGAATTCGGACAACTTCCTGTTCGACCAGGAGATCATCGCCCAATTCATCGCGTCGGGTTTGCGGATTTCCGAGGTTCCGGTGCCGGCGCGTTACTTTCCGGAGGCGTCCTCGGCGTCGTTCGTCCAAAGCTCTGTGTACGGCCTGTCGATCCTCCGGCTTCTGGTCCGGTATGTGGCCCACCGCGCAGGACTCCGCCAGCGCCAGTTCCAAAGTCTGCACAAACGCTATGAGCGCGTGCCGGCCGGCGACCACCGGGCCTGAGCCTGACTGGTTGCCGAGCCCGGTTAATCTGGAAGTAGACCACTTATGTTCCCGATTCTCCAAAAACCCGCCGCAGCGTTGGACCCGGTGTGCGGCATGACAGTGGATCCGCAGCATGCGGCCGGGAGTTCGGTTTACCAGGGCAAGACGTACTACTTCTGCTCGAAGGGGTGTGTCGCTAAGTTCGAGACCGATCCGGAAAAGTATCTGCATCCGACCGCGCCGCCCGAGCCGATGGATGCAAAGAGCACTGCTGCCGGCGTCGAATACACCTGCCCGATGCATCCCGAGGTTCGCCAGATCGGACCGGGCTCCTGTCCCAAATGCGGCATGGCCCTCGAGCCCGTCACTTTCACCGCCGCGAACGTTGACGAGGTGAATCCGGAATATATCGACATGCGGCGCAGGTTTTGGATCAGCGCCGCGCTGACCGCTCCTTTGCTGGTTCTGATGTTTCTTGGCACGCACTTGCGATGGGTCGAATTTGCGCTCGCTACTCCCGTAGTTCTGTGGGCCGGCTGGCCCCTTATCGAGCGAGGTTGGGCGTCCGTCGTCAACAGGAGCTTAAACATGTTCACGCTGATCGCGGCGGGGGTCGGAACAGCGTATGTGTATAGCCTGGTCGCAACGTTGGCGCCGAATATTTTCCCGGCAGGGTTCCGCGAAGCAAACGGCGACGTCGCGGCGTACTTCGAGCCTGCTGCCGTGATTGTCACCCTCGTTCTGCTTGGCCAGGTGCTGGAGCTGCGCGCCCGGGGACAGACCAGCACGGCTATCAAATCGCTGCTCGGGCTCGCACCCAAGACCGCCCGCAGAATCCTGGCGACCGGCGTCGAGGAAGACATCCCGCTGGAGCAGGTCAAGATCGGCGATAGGCTGTTGGTCCGGCCCGGTGAGAAAGTGCCGGTGGATGGCGTCCTCGCCGAAGGATCGAGTGCGGTGGACGAATCGATGGTCAGCGGCGAGCCGATTCCGTCCGAGAAGGAAGTGGGCGCCTGGGTTACCGGCGGGACAATCAACGGCACCGGAGCGTTCGTCATGCGCGCCGAACGAGTCGGCTCCGACACCTTGCTGGCACGGATCGTGAAGATGGTGAGCGAGGCGCAGCGCTCGCGCGCGCCGATCCAGCGCCTGGCCGACGTGGTGGCTTCCTGGTTTGTACCCGCGGTGATCGGTGTCGCAGTCCTCACGTTCCTCGTTTGGACGGCCTGGGGACCCCAGCCCCGCATGGCTTATGCGCTGCTCAATGCGGTTGCCGTGTTGATCATCGCCTGTCCGTGCGCTTTGGGCTTGGCTACCCCGATGTCGATCATGGTCGGTACCGGACGGGCGGCCATGGCAGGCGTTTTGATCCGCGACGCGGAAGCTCTGGAAGCGCTCGAGAAAGTAGACACTCTGGTGGTGGATAAAACCGGTACGCTCACCGAAGGAAAACCGAAGCTGATCACCGTCGATAATGTGGAAGCCCTGCGATTGGCGGCTAGTGTGGAACGGATGAGTGAGCATCCGCTGGCTGCGGCTATCGTCGCCGGCGCTCTGGGGCAAGGCTTGACACTGTCGAAAGTGGAAGATTTTCAGGCAACGCCCGGCCGAGGTGTCACCGGACTAGTGGATGGCCGGCGAGTCTCGGTTGGAAGCGCCGTGCCCGCGGAGCTAACGGACCGTGCCAGGCCGCTTTTAGAGGATGGCCAGACCGTCGTATATGTGAGCATCGATGGCCAGCCCGGCGCGCTGCTAGCCTTGGCGGACCCGATCAAGCCGTCCGCGGTGGAAGCGATCGATATTTTGCATCGGGATGGGATCCGCATCGTCATGCTCACCGGCGACAACCGTGTAACCGCCGGCGTGGTTGCGTCGAAGTTGAGAATCGATGAAGTGGTGGCGGAAGTACGGCCTGACGAAAAAGCAGCCGTCGTGGCGAAGCTGCAAGCTCAAGGCCGCGTGGTAGCGATGGCCGGCGACGGAATTAACGACGCTCCCGCTCTGGCCCGCGCGCAGGTCGGAATTGCGATGGGCACTGGAACGGACATAGCCATGGAGAGTGCCGCCATTACACTGGTGAAGGGTGATTTGCGCGGAATAGTCCGTGCTCGCGCATTAAGCCGCGCCACCATGCGCAATATTCGCCAAAATCTATTCTTCGCCTTCGTCTACAACACGGCCGGCGTGCCGATCGCGGCCGGGGTCCTCTATCCGTTTTTTGGCGTGTTGTTGAGCCCTATGATCGCTAGTGCGGCGATGACTTTCAGCTCGGTTTCAGTGATCGCAAATGCGCTGCGGCTCAGAAGGCTCGATCTGTGATCGATCTTCATACCCACACCAACGAATCCGACGGCACCTGCACGCCATTGGAACTGGTGGACCGCGCACTGGCAATGGGTCTGGAAGCGCTCGCCATTTCCGATCACGATACCTTTGCCGGCTACGACCAAGCCGCAGCGCCTGCCCGGGCATACGGGCTGGATTTAGTCTGCGGGATCGAATTGAGTACCCGGCTGGATGGCGATGGTCCCAGGCGCGGTACTGTGCATTTGCTCGGTTATTTCCTACACCAACCGCCTTCGCTCGAGTTCCGGGATTGGCTCGGCGAATTGCAGGCAGCGCGCCGGGAGCGAAATGTTCGGCTTATTGCAAAACTGCAATCGCTGGGTGTGGAAATTGATTTGGCGGAAGTAGAGCGGATCGGACGAACGTTGACGGGCCGGCCCCATTTCGCGCGCGTGCTGATTCAAAAGGGCTACGCGGCCAACTGGGAAGAGGTGTTTCGTAAATACCTGGGTGAATCGGCGCCGGGCTTCGTGGAGCGCGAGGCGCCTGAGGTCTCAACCGGGATTCAACGGATCATCTCCGGCGGCGGCCTGCCCGTGCTGGCGCATCCGGTTCGGCTGGGAATCCGCAACCCGCCTACCGAGGAATTACTTATTGGCAAGCTGCGTGACGCTGGCCTGCGGGGAATCGAAGTCTACCACTCCGACCACAGCGATTCCGACCGGGCGCGTTATCGGGAGGTTGCCAGGAAATTCTCTCTAGCCATGACAGGCGGATCCGATTTTCACGGTGATGTGAAGCCAGGAGTCGCGCTGGGAACCGGAGTAAGTGGAAGCCTGAATATACCGAAATCGATTCTGGACGACTTACGGAGAGTGTAAAAACAAGAAAAGCGCGGAACGCGGTTGCCCACGTTCCACGCCGTGATTTACTGCAACAGAGTTAGCGCTTAATTCGCTTGCGCAGCAGGCCGAGACCCAATAGGCCGGAGCCGAGCAGGACGAAGGAAAGCGGTTCTGGCGAGGAGAAGTTATTGACGACTTGCGAAATCATGGCCGATCCCGGGCCGCTCCCGGTGTCAACCAGAATGTCCTTGGAAACCGAAATCGATTGCACCGGTGCGAAGAAGACCTGGTCGCTAAAACCCGGCGGCGGATTAGTTACTGAAAGCTGCCCTAAAGGCCCAGGGCAATTGGTCAGCGTTCCGTTGAGGCAATACTGTTCGGTCACATTGGCCGATCCGGTTCCCGTGACCGAGCCATTGAAGAAAAGCTCGAGATTAGTGATGCCCGGCCCAGTAGCGGTAAACGAAATCAGGCTATCCTCTCGAAGCTCGCCGCCCCCATTCGTGTTGTTGACATTCCATGCTGACTGGAACTGAAAACCTTCATCCCCCAACACGGTCTGCGGGGTCACAGAGACTGATCCAGCCGCGACATTGAGGTCTGTGTAACCCCAATTGCTGAAAGTTAAACCGTTGGTCATGCAACTGAAGCTAGGCGCCAGGTACGCCGTAAGAGACCCAGTTGGACATGTCGTGGTGGTAGCAAACCCTGAAGACGCCAGCACAGTAGATGCCAGCAATATCATGTAAAACCTGTTCATTTCATTTCCTCCGAAATTAGAACGGTAAAGGCTGGCCACCCGACTACAATCTCGGATGACTCTTAACAGCCAAACTGAGTGTAACATCAGACCTAGGGTTTTTCAATGACAGTCTTAATGTTTTTCGCTCTAGCCAATTCGTCATTTAGTACTATGACCTCCCTCTCATCCTCGATCTTACTCTGGCGCTAAATGACTTATTAATCAGCACGATAACCGTCATCACAAGGGCCGCGTCGCAGCCGTGGCCAACGCTAGTTTGCAGGCTGATATACTTCACGCATGAGATCCTCGGTGAGATATATCGCTTACCTGGTAGTTTCCCTAGTTACACTGGGGCCGAGTTACTCGGCCCAGAGCTTTGACGGCCAGCTCTTCGCCGGGATGAGGTGGCGGACGGTTGGACCCTATCGCGGCGGCCGGACTCGGGCGTGCGCCGGCGTCCCCCGCCAGCCCAACGTCTTTTACATCGGCGCAGTCAACGGCGGCGTTTGGAAAACCGACGATTATGGGCGCACCTGGAAGCCGATTTTCGACGACCAGTCGACCGGGTCGATCGGCGCCATTGCGGTAGCGCCATCCAATTCGGACATCATCTATGTCGGAAGCGGCGAGGGCTTGCAACGGCCCGATCTTTCCGTCGGCGACGGTATTTACAAATCCAGCGACGCAGGTAAGACCTGGACCCATCTCGGGCTGCGGGATGGTCAGCAGATCCCTCAAATCGCCGTCGACCCTCGGAATCCGAACCGCTTGTTCGTCGCCGTACTCGGTCACCCTTACGGTCCCAACCAGGAACGCGGGATCTTTCGCTCCACCGACGGCGGACAGACGTTTCAGAAGGTGCTTTACAAAGACGAAAACACGGGCGCCTCGGACGTCGAAATCGATCCTTCCAATCCGGATCTAATTTACGCAGCCCTGTGGGAGGCGCGGCAAGGTCCCTGGGAGAACGGCGCATGGAGCGGGACCAACGGCGGAATATTCAAATCCACCGACGGCGGCAATACCTGGCGCCCGCTGACGAAAGGGCTGCCGGAAGAAGGTGTCACGCAGGCCGCGATCGCTATTGCGCCCAGCCGTCCGAGCCGCGTTTACGCCGCGGTAGCCAGCGGCCGTAGCACGGGGCTCTATCGTTCCGATGATTCGGGCGAGAACTGGTCTCGCATCACCACCGACACGCGTCCGGCATCACGGATTGGTGGCGGCGACCTGCCCGTGCCCGTCGTGGATCCGAAGAATCCGGACATTGTTTACAGCGCCAGTGTCGTGACCTGGAAATCGGTCGACGGCGGCAAGACCTGGACGGGAATCCGGGGTGCGCCGGGCGGCGACGACTACCAGAAGATCTGGATTAATCCGAATAATCCTGAAGTTCTTCTGATCGCCAGCGATCAAGGCGCGATCATTTCGGTAAACGGCGGCGAGACCTGGAGCTCCTGGTACAACCAGCCCACCGCCGCCATGTACCACGTCGCCGCCGACAACGCCTTCCCGTATCGTCTGTGCAGCGGCCAGCAGGATAGCGGCTCGGCCTGCGTCGCCAGCCGCGGCAACGACGGCGCGATTACCCTTCGCGAATGGCATCCGGTGGGCGTGGAAGAATACGGTTACGCCGCGCCTGATCCGCTGAATCCGGACATCGTCTATGGCGGCAAGGTGACTCGTTACGATCGTCGAACGGGCCAGGTGGAGAACGTCGCGCCCAAGCCCATCCGGCCGGCGGATCTTCGCGCCCTTCGCACGGCGCCGGTGTTGTTCTCGCCGGTGGATCCCCACATTCTCTATTTCGCCGCTAATACGTTGTGGAAGACGCGCGACGGAGGTAACAATTGGCAACAGATCAGCCCGGATCTTACGCGAAAAGACTGGGAAATACCAGCGAATGTCGGCAAATATCGCAGTGAGCCGACCGCGAAACCGTCGCAGCGCGGCGTAATCTATGCGGTGGCGCCCTCGCCGCTGGATGTCAATCGCATCTGGGCTGGCACCGATGACGGCTTGATCCAGGTAACTGTCGATGGTGGCTTGCACTGGAAAGACGTCACGCCTCAGCAGCAGGTCCCATTCGCCAAGGTTGCCATTCTGGACGCCGGGCACTTTGACGCTCAGACCGCCTACGCGGCCATCAATACTCTGCGCCTGGATGATATGCGGCCGCACATCCTCCGCACGCACGACGGCGGAAAGACCTGGACTGAGATCGTAAACGGAATGTCTAATGACGCGCCGGTGGATGCGGTGCGCGAAGATCCCAAGCGCAAGGGTCTGCTCTTCGCCGGCACGGAACGCGAAGTCTATGTTTCCTTCGACGACGGCGACCACTGGCAGTCGCTGCGGCTGAACATGCCGCCCAGCTCCATCCGCGACATCATCATTAAGGATGATGATCTGGTGGCCGCCACCCACGGCCGCGGATTCTGGATTCTGGACGACATCACGCCGCTCCGGCAACTGGCGCCCGCTGTCGCGAATGCCACCGCGTTCCTGTTCAAGCCGCAGGCTGCTACGCGCGTTCGCTGGGACATGAATCCCGATACGCCCGTGCCGCCCGACGAGCCCGCCGGAGAGAATCCACCGGATGGCGCGATTGTTGATTATTATCTCGGCTCATCGTCAGCCGGGCCGGCGACTTTGGAAATTTTAGACAACGGCGGAAAGCTGGTGCGGCGGTACTCGAGTAGCGATCCGGCTCCCAAGGCCGATCCTGCGCTGGCAATTCCGTCTTACTGGGTGCGTCCGCCGCAGATCCTTTCAAACCAGCCGGGCATGCATCGCTTCCTGTGGGACATGCATTATGCGCCGCTTCCGGAAGCACGGCCGGAATATCCGATGCAGGCCATTTATCACGACACTCCGATCGCGCCTAGCTCGCCCTGGGCGATGCCGGGGAACTACACCGTGAAGCTCACCGTCAACGGTCATAGCTACACCGAATCGCTCGCGGTGAAAATGGATCCGCGGGTGCATACCTCGTCCGCGGATCTTTTGCGGCAATTCACCGTATCTAAGCAGTTGTACGATGACATCACTTCCGGCTCGAAGGCGCTGGAGCAGATACGCGCCGTCCGTGAGAAACTCCGTCAATTACGCGATCGAGCGGCGCAGGGCGCGGCATCGGATGCTATCGCGGCGTTCGATCAAAAATTGACCGCGCTCGAGGGCGCTGGCGGCGGCGGACGCGGTGGCGGTGGACGTGGGGCAACCAGCGGGCCCGATACAATCAGCAGCGTCGATGGATCGCTCGGCCTGCTGATGCGCATGATTCAAGGCGCCGATGTCGCTCCGACTACTCAGGCGGTAGCGGCGGCTGCGGATCGCAGAAAAGCGATGGCCGGCTTGCTACAACGTTGGTCCGCGATGAAGACACAGGATCTTGCCAACCTGAACACGCAGCTCAAACAGGCCGGCCTGTCCGAAGTCACGGTAGAATAACAGCGGAGGCGACTATGAAACGAATCGCCCTGATGTGCTTCGTGGCCGGTCTCGCGCTTGCGGCCAATGGGATTCGACCGCGTGGCAGTGCCGCCGACTATCCCGCGCATGTGACCAGCGACGGAGTAACGGTTGCAGCGGCCGTCGTCCCGCCCGCTCAAGTGCGCAAGATGTTTGCGGCCGATCTTAACGGTCGCGGCTATATCGTCATTGAAGTGGCCATGTATCCGGAAACCGTGCCCGATGTGGATGTTTCTCCCGGCGATTTCATGCTCAGCCCGGCCGGTGAAACGAGCGCGGTCCCTCCCGTGAGCGCGCGCACGATCGCCGGAGTGCTCGACAGGAAGAACTCCCCTCCGCTCGTCCGCGACACCGATGTCACCACTAGCGTGGGCTATGAAACAGGCACCGATCCTGTCACGGGCCGCCGCGTTAGTGGCACCTACACAGGCGTCGCCGTCGCGAATGGTCCGCCAGGCACGCTAGCGCCGCCGCCCTCCGGTCCCGACCCGTGGACCATGAAACAGGAACTCGAGGAACGATCGCTGCCCGAAGGCAAGACTTCCCAGCCGGTTGCCGGTTATCTGTACTTCCCGAAACTGTCCAAGAAGTCCAGGAATGCCGGCTACGATCTCACTTACTACGGCGTGAGCAACAAGGTCCGGTTGGTAATTCCAGCCGCGAAGTAGATCAGTGGGGACCGAGAGTCCAGATATCCAGTGTGTTTTGCACATCGTCCACTGCCGCGAATCGGACCTCGCCGTCGCTTCGCCCAAATGCAAGGCCGAAAGCGCCGCCGCCTGCACCCGGGTCAACTTGGAACTGCGCTACGAACTTCCCACCAATCGTAAATTCCACCAGTTCGTTCTGCATTCCACCGGTGTTGACGGCGTCTCCATTGGCCGTGATCAGATCCCCGTTGGGAGCGAGCGCCAGGCCGAGTGGCCCGTGCAGATGAACGTTGTCCGTGTAGACCACCCGTCCCGTGCCTGCATCCTTTGATGCGGCGCGAGCATGATCAATTGCAAACACAGTGTTGTCGCCGGTGGACGCCACATACAGCACATCGTGGTCGGTATCGTAAGCCAGGCCGGTCGGACCGATGACCAGCGCCGCGGGGTCGAAACGATGCATGTAGCCGGATGCGATCCTGGTCGACGAGCTAACCGTCACAGAGGTGTCGCTGATCGACAGGTCGAGCCGGGTTACCGTGCCGTTCAGAACGTTCGAAACGAACACCTGCGGACGCGAGCCGTCGTCATGAATGGCGAGATCCCACGGGCCATCGAGCAGCGACGCATCGGTTAGATTGGCGACCAGTATGCCGTCCGAGTTTAAGATCAGCAGCGAGCCCTGCTGAACTGTGCTCGAAGTTCCGTCCGTGGTGGGCAAGTTGCCCACCAACACGAATCCGCGCTTCAAGACGCCTAGCGCAGTGGTAAGCCCCAAGCCTGCTTTGCCTTGGAAAAACACGGACACTCCGCCCGTGGGCGCCACGCTCACAATCGTCGTTCCGGTGCCTTGCAGGTTTGCGCTGTTGTTGAAATTCGAGACTAGAATGTCGCCTGGCTCCAGCGCGCCGCTTTTTGGAAAACCGTTAGGCACGAAAGCCACGCCGTAGGGATTGACATCACCGTTCGCGGGTACCGTCGAAACGATTCGCTCAGAGCTGGTCGGAAGCTGCTGCAGGATTCCCTGAGCGTTTTCGTTGTCACCTTTGGCGGCGAACAGGGCAACGCAAAATGCGGGAATTGCGGCGATTTGAATGGCCAATTTCATAGCACGTCCTTTCTTCTTGGGTTAGGACGCTCAAACTCGCCACGCGCTTGTGAAAGCTTTGTAAAAAAGGCCCGGCGTTACGATAATGTTAACGCCGGACCGGCTTGTTATTAAGTGATTTGTGTTAAGAAGTCTGGTCTCTTGCCAGCTTGACCTTAGGAACGGCCACATAGCCGACCACTTGGTTCTTCTTCACCTGGTTCACGACGATCTCGTACGCCTGAGCGCTACCGGAAAGATAAAGCTGGACCGGTTCGTTAACCGTTCTGTCTTTTTTCTCCACCTTCTTGTCATCCGCCAGCACCTCCACCGTGTAGCGATTGTGTTTAGGATCGGTCTTTTTCAGGACCAGGCGGATATCCCCGACCTTCTGAGGCGCTTTCGTCTTGCCCAACGCAAATTCGAAATAATTGCGCTCGCCTAGTTCCTTCAAGGCCGATAGCTCCTGGGCGTTCGTGGCCACTGCGCCGCTCACGGCATTCAAGTCGCCTTCGACGCGCTTGACATCGGCGCCAGTGCTCTCGATGTCGCCGGAAACGCGCCCCAGCTTTTCGCTGGTATCCACTCGCAGATCGGACAGTTGACTCATGAGCTGCTGGCTTTTCTGCTCGACGCCATCGGCCAGTTGGTTGTTGGTCTTCTTCAGTTCCGACCGAACCTGCCGCAAATTCGTATTGCTCGTTCCCTCCATTTGGCTCTCTAACGCGTCCAGCCGCTGCTTGGATTCCAACAGCGCTCCCTTGGTCGTGTCGTTCACCTTCGCCATTTGTTGTTCCGTGTTTACTTGCACCCGGGCAAGATCGCGTGTCAAGCTGTCGCGGCCCATCGACTCGTAAATGTTTCCGCCGATGGCAATGGCCAAGCCAAGAAACAGAGCCCAAGTCACGCCCGTGTGCGATTTTCCAATTTCGTTTTGAGACATAATGCTCCTCCTTTGAGCAATAACCGGATTACTTACGTCCGGCTCCGCTCAACGAGAATGCATACGACGTTCCCACACTAACTCCCGAGAGTCATCAATTACTTAGCTGGGATCGGCGCCAAATTTCGTGTGCCTTTTGCCACGCGGGATGTCTAATGCAACACGGTGAAGGCGTGCAGTGAGTCGCCTGCGCCCACGACCAGATACTGCTTGCCATCCAGCTCGTAAGTCATCGGCCCATTGCTTACGTTCGCGATCAGGTGCGTGTGCCAAAGTATGTGCCCTGTCGCCGGATCGTATGCAATGAAGTTCCCATAAGGATCGCCGGTGAACAGCAGTTTGCCGGCCGTGGTCAGGATTCCCGAACCGCCGCCCCCGCGTCCGTATTCATGGCTCCATCGAATCTGGCCGGTTTTGTAATCGATGGCCTTCAGCGCGACCTTCGACCACACTCCCGAATCGCGCCCGCCGTACCCCTCCGGCTTATCCTCGGTGTCGGTGAGATAGAAGAGACTGTACGACGATGTCGAATTCACGTACAGTAGGCCGGTCTCGGGATCGAAGCTCGGAGACGGCCAATTGGATGCGCCACCCGAGGCTGGGATCACCAGCGTTCCGTTGGTATGTGGCTCCTTGGCCGGATCGGGAATCGGCTGGCCCTTGGCGTCCACGCCCTTCGACCAGTTCAGATCGATAAAAGGCTTGGAGAGAATATTCTTGCCGTTGGTCCGGTCCAGAAGGAAAAAGTATCCATTACGGCTGGCCTGCGCGATCAGCTTACGCGGCTGCCCGTTGACCTGTCCGTCGATGAGCACGGGCGTTTGCGCCGCATCCCAGTCGTGCGTGTCGTGCGGCGAGGCTTGGAAATACCACGCCAGTTTCCCGGTATCCGGATTCAGCGCGACAATCGAGCAGGTCCACAGATTATCGCCCTTGCGTCCCTGGCCGGCCATCACTGGATTTGGATTGCCGGTGCCCAAATAATAGAGATTCAGCTCCGGATCGTACGTGCCGGGCACCCAAGTCATCCCGCCGCCGTGCTCCATGGCTTCCTGATTCGGCCAGGTGTCAGCGCCAAACTCCCCCTTACGCGGAGTCGAATTCCAGCGCCACTGCACGTTCCCGGTCTCCGGATCGCGGGCTTCCAGATATCCTGGAACATCCAGCGAGTCGCCGCCTACGCCCACGATGATGTGATTGCGGACGACGATGGGCGCGGGCGTCGAGAAATATTCCTGCTTCACATCGGCGATCTCGACATGCCACCGCTCCGTGCCGTCTTTCGCGTTGAGACAGATCAGATAATTATCGGGGGTCTCGAAATAAAGCCAGTCGCCATACATTCCGAAGCCGCGATTGCCGATGTGAATGCCGCCGCGCGTCTCCCATTTGTAGTGCCAGAGTTGGCGGCCATTGCGCGCGTCGATCGCCCAGGCGTGGTCGGGAACGGTGAAATAAAGCACGCCGTTGACTTCGAGCGGTGTGGACTTGATCGACGTGTTGTCGTCGCCTGCCGCACCCGTGTTATTCCGGTATTCCCAAGCCGACGTCATCGTCGTCACGTTCGAAGCGTTGATTCTTGACAGCGGACTGAAGCGCCGGCCCGAATAGTCACCGTTGTAAGTGGGCCAGGTATCCACCGGCAGCTTCAGAAGTTTCGCGGGGTCCAGGCCCTGGCCGGATAACGACGCTGCGAGAAGTGCTGGGAAAACAAGCCGGCTGAGTTTCATTTCAAGGTCTCCAGGTAAGCCACCAGATTATGCATCTCGTCGTCGGTATATTTTTTCAGTAGCTCTTCGTGAGCCGCCAGAGGATCGCGCACGTCCACCTTGACGCCCGCATCGCGCGAAAAAGAACGATAGTCACCGGATGCATCCCGCAGCGCGACATCGAAATCGTCAATATACTCCAGTGTGCCGCTGATCGTTTGGCCCGAAGCGAGCGTGACACTGACCTTGGTCGGCACAGTTTTCGGGTCCGGGCCCTCGGCCCGACGCGGCCGTTGAGTCCGTGGATACACCAGCCGCGACTGCAGGGCGACCGGGTCATATTTGGTAGCAATCTTCGCCAGATCGCCGGTCGGTGAGTGGCAGGTATTGCATCGGCCGGCGCCATTAAAGTACGCTTGCCCCTTCTTCGCGTCGCCGGTCACGATGTTCTGGATAGTGTAAGTATTGCGATCGATCGCGGCCTGCTGGCGAGAGCGCAAAAACGCAGCGACGTCCTTGATTTGATCGTCGGTCAGCGGAAAAGCAGGCATTCCCTTGTCCGGGCGCCCGCTCCGAATTACCGGACCGACCTTGTCACCGCCCTCGTCGTCCAAAGCCAGCACCGATCGGACCAGGTCCGGCCCGCTTTCGCCGCCATTGGCGTTCGATCCATGGCAAAACCCGCAGCGGGCGACAAAAACCTTCTGGCCTCGCTCGACCGCCGCCGGATCGGGAACGTCGCGGCTGATCAGAAAATTCCGGCCCGGGCGCGGAGGCTGCGCCGCCAGAGGCGCGAGCCCGGCGGTCAAGATGATTATGCCAGCGCCTGTTTGCAATAATCGAAACACTTCTTTACCTCCACCGCGGCGTCATCTTTGCCCTTGTATTCATACTCGATATTCGCCGGAATATTGTACTTCTTCGTCTTCAACAACAGAAGAACCTGCTTGATGGGAGTGTCGCCTTCTCCGAACGGCACGTTTGCTCCGTCGTTCTTCTTGCGATCTTTCAGATGCAGGTTGGTTATGCGGTCGTGATGCTCTTCGATGTACGATACCGCGTCGAAATTCGCGGCAGTGAAATGACCGATATCCAGGTTCACGCCGATCATTTTCGAAAGCGCCATCGCCTTTGCGAAGCTTTCGGGTGTCGCGAATTCGTTTGGATCTTTGACGTTGTTATGGCCGTGCACGCCGACCGTGATCTTGTATTTTTCGGCCAACGGCGCGACGCGCGGCATCACACTTACGGTGGAGGACGCGGTTATCACTTTAACTCCCAGCGCTTGCGCCATCTGGAACCCGCGGTCGATCTCGGGATCCGTGAAGTCGTCTCGGAAGCTGTAATTGAACGCGAACAGCCAAATCCCGGCGTCATCGAACTTCTTGCGGACCGCCTTGATCTCATCCATCGGGACGGTTAAGCGCCATTTGCGGAGTTCTTCGCGATTGACTGGACCCTTACGCGGCATAGGTCCCGGCTCGATGTGCGGCGAAAACAGCTCGCACTCGCCGATGCCGTCTTCGACCATGGCCTGGAGGGCCGCGTCCAGCGGGCGATCGCGATAGCTGTAGGATTGCACGCCGATCTGCACGCCGCTGATTTTGGAGTTGATCTTTGCCAGCGCCGCTCCGAGCGGCAGTCCGGCCATTACCGTCTTAGCGAAACTACGTCTGGTGTACACGCTCATGCCCTCCATTCTATTAATTAGGGACAGTGCACTCAAATACCGATTTCCGATCCATCGCTCAAAAGATCACCGTAACCACGCTCGCGACAATCAGCGCCATCCCCCACAGCATATCCAGGTTGAGCCAAGCGCGCCGCAGAAACGCCAGCCCCACGTATCGATAAACCACCAGACCGATCGTCCCCGCCGTCGCCAGATACGCGAGCGTGTGGATCGTGACCGCGATCAACCACGGCTGAGGCAGCGCCGCGCCGGCGTGCATATGCTGCGAATGCTCGCCGGCCGGTAGCGAAAAAAGCACGGGCAGCAGCATCAGACCGGCCCCATGCGCCGTCGCCATCAAAAATGACCAGATGGTCAGGTCCCGAAAACCTACGCGCATACCGTTCCAACTCGCCCAGCGTGGATGCCGCGAGCTGATCAGTTTCGTGACGCCGAGAGCCAGGAGAACAGCGGCCGCGGCGATCCGCACCCAGCCGCTCGACAACCCAATCTGCAGCAGTCCGAACACCGCGACCACCGCGCTCATGGACGCCAGATGTCCCAGCGCCAGCGGCGGAAGCGCCCGCCAGACCGCGCTCCCGCTCTTTTCCTGCAGGCCCAGCGACACTGCGAAGAGCCACCCCATCGCCGGATTGAGACCGTGATACGCGCCCAGCGCGAATAGCACCAGCCACGCCCAGATTGGCGTCGCAATGAAATGCGCGCTCATTATGGATAGCAGTACGAATCCGACGACGCGTCGCCGCCCTCCAGCCTTACCTGGTGCGGACGCATGCCGTCCACCTCGACAAAAAATTTCGGATCCAGCCGCAACCCGCCGTCCGGCCCCGCATCCGCCTTCACCATCCAGCCGCGGATCCCGTCCGGATAAAACTGCGCGTCCCAGGCCGAATAGAGCGAATTAGTAAAGTACACGCGCCGTCCGTCCCGGCTTACTTCCACCATCTGCGGCCCGCCGTTCAAAGCCGCGCCGGGCTTGGAGGGATGAGGCGCGCGACGGGCGATCCCGCCGATATGCAGCGAGCCCACTTGCTTAGGATTATTCGGGTCGGAAACATCATACTGGCGCATCTCACCGGTGCCCCAACAGGACGCATAAAGGAACCGGTCATCGAGCGACAGATCGATATCGGTCAACAGCGGCGGCACTGCTTTGAAGCCTTTCAGCAGCGGCGGCAATAAATCCGGATCGGCCGGCTCAGCCGGAATCTCGATCACTTTCTTTACTCCATACTTTCCGTTGTCGCGGCTCCACAGCCAGATGGATGACGAAAGATCCTTCAGCGAAACCACTACGCCGACGAATCCGTAGGTCTTGGTCGGATCATGCGAGGGCCGCAGCTCGAGCACCAACTGTTGTTCGCCGCCTAAATCGAGTGCCTGCTGGTGACGCCCCTTGCGCAGATCCCAGACATGCATCGAATGCCCGTATTTCCCTGCCAGCAGCAGCTCCGGATTGATGCCGTTCTCCAGCATGTTGGGCGTGCCCCACTCGCTGGTCAGCATGGTGTCGTGACCCAGGTGCCACCAAAAATCATAGGCGAAGTATTGCGGCCCGCGATCCACTTCCCAGCGCCCCAGCACATTGAATGAAAAATGATCCAGCAGAAAGACCCCGCCCGGACCACTGCCATCCGGGGCGCCTAGGGCGCTGACGAAGATGCCATCGGGGCCACAATGCACCGTATGCGTGCGCGAGTAGCCGGTCCGCGCTGCGACTTCCTCGGGTTCGATAACCTTGATGATCTTGGGCTGGCGCGGATCAGGCTTGGTGTCGATCACATAAATTCGCGAGGATCGAAGCCCGGGTGTGATCAGATACCGCCGCTCGATATGCGGGTGTGGTGCATAAGGGCATAGCGCCGAGCTGCAGGCATTCCAGCCGAAGTGATGCAATTCGTCGCCGGCGTTCGGCATATCGATGCGGCCCACCACGCGACCGTAGCTATTAGAAGATGGATCGACATCCACGACTGCCATGCCATCCGGCCGGCCATCTTGAGCGGGATTCAAAAGCGCGACGTACGCCAAGCGTTCCACGGGAGCTTGCATGGCCAGGCGTGGGGATGGGTAGAAGGTCGGATCGGGCGTGAGTAGCATGAGACCACTCCTTTCCAATCATGCTCTCACAAAGTTATGTCAAGCTTGAGCGGCTGCTCGCCTTCCTGGTTCGAAGCGGATCGGTAAGCGCGCTGGTCCGTGGACATGCAGCGCTTTCCGCGGCTCCCACGGCTCGGGACTCGCGAGTGCTAAGCCTTTCAACCGCTCCAGCAAGTCCGGCAGAGCGATCCTGGCCTCCAGTCGCGACAGCGCCGCGCCCAGGCAGAAGTGGATGCCGTGTCCGAACGCGATATGCGGATTAGGGTCGCGCGCAATATCGAAGCGGCCGGCGTCCGGAAACTGCCCAGGGTCGCGATTGGCCGAGCCAATGATTGGGAGCACCAGTTTCCCGGCCGGAATCGTTTGCCCGTTCATTTCGACGTCGTGCCTGGTTGCGCGAAACATCCATTGGACCGGCGAGCGGTAGCGCAGCACCTCCTCGATGGCCGAAAGCACCAACGCGGGCGTCGCACGCAGACGAGCCAGCTGGTCTGGATTCTCAATCAAACACAAGATCGCGTTATTGAGCAGGTTGGTGGTCGTTTCGGAGCCGGCTACGAGCAGAAGCTGAAAGAAGCCCAGGATTTCCTGCTCGGTCAAGTGCTCGCCATCCACCTCGGCCTCGACCAGCTTGGTCAGTAAGTCGTCGCGCGGCGCCGTGCGTCGCTCGGCCAGCAAGCCGGTCAGATAGGCGGCCATTTCATCCTTCACCGCGAAATAGCCTTTGGACGCTTTAGCGGCTTCATCCCCGCCCGGAACCGTGTAGCTCAGGCTCAACATGACATCGTTCCATCGGGTGAACCTTGGACGGTCCTCCGCCGGAATGCCAAGCATTTCGCCGATCACCATCATCGGCAACGGAACCGAAAAATCCGCGGAAAGATCCATCTCTCCATGCTCGATTCTCTGGTCCAACAGTTCCCTCGAGAGCTCGCGAATGCGCGGCTCGAGATTCGCGACCATCCGCGGCGTGAATGCTCGCGTGATGAGCGCGCGCAGCTTGCTGTGGCGCGGCGGATCGAAGAAGATGAACCACTCCGGATTCGCGCGCTGAGCGGTGAACATGCTGGAGCTGAACGCTTCGTGATCGTTCAGCACCCGCTTGACGCCGCCATAATCGAAGATCATCCACAGATTGAGCTCCGGGACGTGCAGCACCGGAGAGCGGCTTCGCATCTGGTCATACGCCGGGAAGGGATTACGGCGCATCTCGTCGGAGAAAAAGTTCATGGGCGCAGACTCCCTTCGTAGAGTCTGCCACAGTTATTTCTTCAAGAGGTGAAGAATCTCGCTCTCGTAATCGCTCTTACTCACGATGCCAACATGCCGGGCCACGACACTCCCCTCGCGGTCGATCAACAGCGTCTCCGGCAGAGACTCCACGCCGCCGAATTTCTG
>Ga0210401_10000358_pt1 | contig 56686 bp, 40 predicted proteins | sample IncBWH32MmetaG_FD_150866 | JGI IMG/M metagenome (GOLD analysis project Ga0210401, IMG submission 150866) | Forest soil microbial communities from Barre Woods Harvard Forest LTER site, Petersham, Massachusetts, United States - Inc-BW-H-32-M | ecosystem: Environmental > Terrestrial > Soil >...
GCCAGCTTGCCATCGCGACCACTTTGGCGATTACGGGATTCCTGGCCCAGCGCTGGCACTTGTCCATTCTGGTTCAGAATTTGGCCACCATGCTTGGCCTGGGCCTGGGAATCGACTACGCGCTCCTGATGATCAGCCGCTTCCGGGAAGTGATTTCCGCCGGGCACGACGGACCCGCGGCCTCGGTCATCGCGGCACGTCAGGCAGGTCGCACGCTCATGATTTCAGCCTCAACGGTAGCCATCGGATTTCTGGCCCTCTTAACGGTTCCGATCAGCGAAATCCGTTCCATCGGTGTCGCGGGATTCCTGGTGACGGGAATGAGTGTGTTGCTTACAAATACCCTCGTTCCGGCAGCACTGCTTTTGCTCGGTCCGCGGATTGATCTTGGCCGATTGCCCTTTACTCCAAAGTTGGATGCGCAGCGGGCCGCGCGTACCGGAAATCGCTGGCGGCGATGGGGAAAGATGATTGTCGCGCATCCCTGGATTGCCCTCCTTGTGGCAGGTACTCCTTTGCTTCTGCTCGCCTGGCAGGTCAGACGACTGGATACCAGCCTCCCCCGAGGGGATTGGCTTCCGCAGGCGGCGGAATCAGTCCATGCGCTCCACGCCCTTGAACGGATGGATCGGGGCGGCGTTGTTGAATCGTTGCGCGTCATTGTCGAACTTCCAACGGATTCCATCGCGCAAACCGACGCGGGGTGGAATGCGCTGGATCGTCTCACCAAGCGCCTCGCGAGCGACCCTCGCTGTGACCGCGTGATTTCTATCACTACGATTGCGGAGAGCAACCGGTCCTCCCTCCCTGACCTCTCGCGGGAGACGCGTCGAACGTTCCTGAGTAGTGACGGACGAGCGGCACTGCTTGAGGTGTTGCCCGCGAGTTCGGTCTCCCTGCGCGACCAGGTCAACTGGGTGCGCGAGCTCCGTAAGACCGGCGCGCCAGCTCTCACCGGAGTGCCCGGCGCGACCCTTCTCGTTGGGGGCATCCCGGCACTCAACGCCGATTATGAAACGATTATCAGAGACCACTTTCCGTCCGTAATGGCACTGGTTGTGGGGGGAACGCTTCTTGCTCTGCTCTGCGGGTTCCGATCGATCTTCGCCGCCGTGAAGGCCATCGCACTCAACCTGTTCTCGGTCGCGGCGTCCTTCGGAGCATTGGTTTTCGTTATTCAAGACGGACACGGAAGCAGCTTCCTGGGAGTTCCTGGGGGAACCGGTAGCGTGTTTCCCCTTGTTCCGATCGTCGCCTTTGCCATCGTTTTCGGATTAAGCATGGATTACGAGGTATTTCTGGTCGCACGCGTTCTCGAAGCCAGAAGGAACGGGCAGAGTGAAATGGATGCGATCCCGGAGGGCCTGGCTAGAACCGCAGGCCTGATTACGAGCGCCGCCGCGATCATGATCGTGGTATTTGCGGCATTCACCTTCGGAGATTTCCTGGTGGTCAAGATGATTGGATTTACGTTGGCGGTCGCCGTGTTCATTGACGCGACACTCGTTCGTATTGTGATCGGTCCCGCGCTCCTTCGTATTGCCGGCGATTGGAACTGGTGGCCTGGCGGGCTCGCCACAGCGCGCAGGGCGCCAGTGATGGCGAGTCGCGAATGATACCTCTATGCGATGACACAAAACATCGACGAGCCGTTGTCTGAACTTTTCTGGACGAATTTCTTCGGATCGTGCATTCTCGGTGCGGAACTATGCCAACAGATGGCGTGGCCGATGCATCCAAAGAGTTTCAAGGGGGCTTCAAATGGAAACCATCACGGTAACTGAGACGACGGGACGGAAAATAAGAATACCGCGCGAGGCTGTCTGGCGGCTGGAAGGAAATTCAGTATTTGTTCCGGGGCCGCGTGAACCCCACCGCACAAGTATCACTTTTCACCGCTTTCCGCGGCTTCGCAGGGGCTTTTTTATGCGATATATGGCTTTTCTGGAGGAGGTCCGGCGGATGACGACCGACCTGGATAAGCGGCTCAGCTGCTCGATTGAGGTACAAGAGAGCTACCAGGAATTGCGCGACTTGATCAGCAATCAAAGCACGTCGTAATGCCGCAACTTCTTGAAACGCTGGCGGGCCCGCAAGGATTCGAACCTTGGACCAACGGATTATGAGCGGACGAAATGAGCCTCCTATACCTCTGATATTACTCTTGAGTGCTTCCGGCGCGGGTTTTGGAAAATCACCATAGCCTGGTATTGCCCTCGTCATCCCTCATTTTGCCCGCATTCCCGTCACGGCGGCGTCACAAGTCTGAGTCGTCGCCCGGCCAGTTTCCGATAACGCGAATCAGGACTTACGACCGTCCGCCGCGGGAGGGTGCAGATCGTTCTGGCCTAAATGATTGCCACTCGCGGATTTGTTCAGACAGCTCACTCTTCTCGCGTTCGTCTGTCGCATTTTCCCACCGACGTCGTAGCTCGTTGAGTCGGCCTTCCACAAATCCGACTCGTCCTGATTTGCGCTCTGGTTTGTCGCGGTTACCGTATCCCATGTTCAGATTGCTCCCTTTTGATTTCAGGAATATAGCTAACACAGGCAACCAGCTAACCGCTAGTGCTTGATCAACGTTTATTGGAAACTGGCATGCTCGCCACATTCCCTTCAGACAGACGGCTCAAGCCGCGACGTGCTAACTTGTTCCAAGGATCCGGGCAACAAGAGAATCCCAGATCATGTGTCGAATCCAAATCGGAGCACAGGAATGTCTTCATCAACAGCAGGGAAACACGCGGGCTCGGGCGCGGCGAATAGCCAAGCAGCGGTCGCTGAGCCCACATTTGCCGAACGAGCGCGTACCTTGGTGTATCTGGGCCGAGTTGGGAGTCTCTCGACACTTTCCCGTAAACAACAGGGGTTCCCGTTCGGATCCGTTATGCCCTATGGATTGGACGACCACGCGAATCCCATCTTCCTCATCAGCACTATGGCCATGCACACGCAAAATGTGCAGGCCGACCCGCGTTCCAGCCTGTTGGTGACCCAGCCTGACGCCACCGGTGATCCTTTGGGAGCGTCCAGGGTCACGTTGCTAGGAAATATTCTACCGGTACCTGCGGCGGAGGTGGCTGAAGTGCGGGAACTCTACCTGGCGCGATATGCCAACAGCAAATACTGGGTGGATTTTGAGGACTTTTCCTTTTACCGAATGGACGTTGTGGACGTTTACTACGTGGGTGGCTTCGGAGTGATGGGCTGGGTTTCGGCCTCGGAATATTTCAGCGGGCAACCTGACCCGCTGGCTGACACTGCAACCGACATCATCCAGCACATGAATACCGATCACGGGGAAGCGCTCGTCCTGCTTGCCAGGGTATTTGCTGGAATCGAGTCTCAGGAAGTGGCGATGACTTCGGTCGACCGTCTCGGCTTTCACGCACGCTTGAAAACCCAAGATGGCACGCGAGGTGCCCGCATCGCATTCTTGCGGGAAGTGAGCAGTCCGGCGGAAGCCAGAAAAGTGCTAGTAGAAATGGTAGGGCAAGCACAGCGAATGTGAGCAACCGTGCGACACTCTAGCGGCAACCGCGCTCGATGAATTGACGCAAAATGTAGAGCAGAACGGCTTCGCCATCGCCAATTTTTGGCTCGACGAACAAACAACTGAGCTGCTTAAGGCAGAAATCTCGAAGGCGAAGACCATGTACGCTGAGAGAGTGCCGCGCTAACGCCAACGCGACACCTTCGTCAGGCACGGCCCGGACAGGATGAAAAGATTGTTTCCATGGACTAAAATGCCGACCATTGGTTTTCAACCCTGCAGGCGCGGATCGGAAACCGGGTAGCCAATCGCAAAATGGTAGACGACTTGTCCTAGCTCGGGGGACAAGTTCAGATATCGATTCACTCGCTCATCAAAAAACGCCCCGATGCCCGTTGCTCGCAGGCCCAGCGCCTCGGCGGCAAGATACATTCGTTGACCAATGGCGCCCGCCTCGAAATGCACGTAGCGATATCCGCGATTGCCGTAACTGCGAGACGCATTCTCAAAATCGCCGATCATGGAGACCGCCACACAAGCGTTGCCCGCCAGCTCTTGTCCCAGACTGAGAGCTGCGGCGGCTACGCGTTGGTCTCCTTCCTTGATTCCTTGCAACTCTGCGTGCTCCGGCCAGTAGCGGTACACTCCCGGCTTCAAGCCGTCGACACGGTGGACGTAAAGATACAGTTGGACCATAGGAGCGGTAGCGAAATCGGCGAAGAGACGTCCCTGAGCGGCGGTGAGAAGTGTTGCAAGTTGCGAGAGCGAAATTGATTCTTCCCCACCCCTGAAGTCGAGAGCAGAACGCCGGGCACGAACGACATCGCCGAAGCTACGGCTCGTCGAAGAGTTAGGCGACAGGCTGATTTCCCCGCGCCCGGATGGCTTTGCCTGGGCGAGAACGGGGGCGGCGGTTTGCACACTGAGCTTCGTTGCGGCGTGAATTCGCTCAATCAATGGATAAGCTACTTGCTCCTCCGACAATCGGTTGGGCTGACCTCTGAACAAAATTGTCTCGACTGGTTCCAGCGGCCTCACGGGAATGGATAGGCCATGGAGCTCGACGATAAGCATCGGCCACTCATCCTCATTCAGCAGACACTGTTCCGCAACTCTGTCATCCGGAAACTGGCCAAACGCAAAACTTTCGCATCCGATCGATCGAGCAGCTAGAGTAAGAGCCTGCCAGGCATGCCCGACATCGTGCAAGCAGTACCGATAGGCTCGATCCCGGTATTTCCAGGCTTCGCGCCAGGCAACGCTCGTCAGGATGAAAATGAGCGGGGCAGAGGTACGGATCAATTTACCACCCCAATCTCCGATGGCGCGTTGTTCTACCATGTGGGATGAGGGACGGTAATGATAGAGGCCATCGGGCCAGTCGACCAATCCTTGCGCGCAAAAGTGAAATTCGGTGGGATGGAGATTGCCGGAGGAAGGATTCACGCGCAGAGAGTAGACGGCTCCAGTGGACGAGACTCGCTTGGACGCGCTAATCGAAGCGGAATAAAACATTAACTGCGAAAGGAATTCCGCACCGTCCCGAGCCAGGGTAATTCCTGTTTTGCCTTCGAGTACTGCGAGAGCTGGGATCTGTGGAACTGGTGGGTCGGCCGGCAAGTCCAGGACGGGGACGCCCTCATAGTGTCGGAATGGATTGGGCATATTGGCCCAATCGAGATAGTGCTGAGTTCGCCGCAGCGATTCGACACTGTGTTTCGTCAGTTCATGGTACTCGCGCCAGGTCATGTGGGCATCCTGAGAATACTGTACCGGCAATTCAGGCGTCCGGGAATTGTCTGCGGAAGGAAACTATGTCCAGCTAGTTGAAATGTTCCGGTCCGGATAGATGTCGATACATCCGATTCTCACCAGTAATCCCGGATCGTCGCCCTCTGAGATAGGTAGCTCAGACCGCAAGTATGGGATGATAGATCAAGGAAGGATTGTGGGTTCGCCTACATGATCCCGCGTTTACAGATCAGAGGGCTTGCGAGCGTTTTGTTTTGCCTCACCTGTCCGATGCTTCCCGCCACTGTTTCCGCGCAGGACTCGGTTGCCAAAGATGAAATTCCCATTGAGCGCTGCGGTCGCCTGCCGGTCGTAAAGGTCCACGTCGCGGGGAAAGATATGCACTTCCTCGTGGATACGGCCGCAACTACTTTGCTGAATTTGAAATCATTTGCAGGCGGCCGCTCAAAAGAGGTCCACATCGCTTCTTGGACTGGCACGACGGCAACCAGCGCGCGGGAAGTCTCGTTGCCTGAGCTCACGTTAGGGAAACACACCCTGCGCGACCTGAAATTGCCGGCGATTGACCTGAGCCCCATCGGCGCCGCTTGCGGCGGGCCGGTTGACGGCATACTCGGTGTGGATCTGCTCGACAAGATGGGCGTGACGATTGACTTGAAGCATCGCGTGGCATCCATGGGCGCCGACGTTGAGGACGCGCGCGCAGCATACGATTCCATGCAAAATTCTATGGAGCCATGCATGACCGCCTTCAGTCAAGGAGATGCGGCTGAGTTCGAGAAATGTCTCGATCCCGAAGTGGTGATGTACACGCCGCATGGCGAATTCGTTGGCCGGCAGCAGGTGATCGGCTACTTGCAGAACCGTTTCTTCCAGTACGCGCCCAACGTGCATCACACCTTCAAGGTGAATGAGGTACAAATGATCGGCGACGCACTGTGGTACTCCTACGAATACGTCCTCGATACGCCTGTTGAGCACCGCACCGGCCACGGCATGACCATATGCCGCAAGGGCGATGGCCGATGGCGCATCCTCAACGTGCACAATTCCTAGATCAAGGCAGATGCGAGAGGCGCAAGAACTAGACGGCGCCTCAATGGCGGGAGCAGCCAGTGAACGCATAGAGTCGCGCAATTCCGAAACTACGTTGGCAGAGTGACCGAGACGCCGGTCGGGGTCGGCGTCTTTCGTAAGTCTGGAGTAAACGGTCTGGACGAAGTGCGGGTGGATAAGATGGTGATCGTGGGCACCAAATAGGTGCGTCCTTCCGGAAACGTGAGGAAATCCTGATACGGGTTGCGGGCTTCGGCAGTATCGGCCTGCATAGCATAGGCTCTGCCGATTTGGAGGTGCGCGAGTACGCCGATGGGTTCGTTGAGCACAATTCTGCGATGGTCGAGGATTTTTTGGAATTCTGCAACCCACTCGGGACCAACTGCGGCGACGGCGCAACGTTGAACCAGACCTGCTATCTGGTGCCCAACTCGGGCCCGGGGAATTTCGGAACCCTGCAGGAAATCAGCCCAAACGGCTTTCCACGCGTGTTACAGTTTTCAGCACGATTAATGTTCTAGGACCATTGCCCAATTGGAGTGAGCAGGCTATCTATGTAGGAGGCAAACCATCCTCGCCGCCGGGGGCCGCACGGTACAAAGCTATTCCTTCTTTTCCGAGATGGTGAAAGTTCAAATCATTTTTTGAGACTACCATCCGAAGTGAGTCCGGATAATTCCGGAAAGTCGCAACTTTTTGCCTCTAGCTGTGTTACAGGCAACACATCTCGAACCCAGGTTGCGCCACAAGGGGGGTGTTCATGCTTCGACGACGCGCACCGATCTTCCCAGGAGCTTTGATCGCCATCATGGCCATAGCTGCCGGCCTCATCGCTTGCGGGGGTGGAGGCGGCGGAAGCTCCGCTCCTCCGCCTCCTTCTCCGCCCAACTATTCACAGACATTTAAACATGTGGTTGTGATTTTCCAAGAAAACCGCACCCCGGATAATCTTTTTCACGGTTTCCCGAACGCGGATATTGCCGACAGCGGTACCAACTCCGCAGGCCAGAGCATTCAACTCACGCCCATCGCGCTGGCTAACGATTACGACCTCAGCCACGCGCACTCAGCTTTCGTGCAGATGTATGACGGCGGGAAAATGGACGGAGCCGACAAAATTCCCATCAGCTGCAATGCCGGTGCCGTTAATTGTCCACCGCCGAATCCACAGTTTACGTATGTGGATCCGTCGGATGTGCAGCCCTATTTTCAGCTCGGAGAACAGTACACTTTCGGCGATCGAATGTTCCAGACGAATCAAGGACCCAGTTTTCCTGCACACCAGTTCATCATTTCGGGAACGTCTGCACCTACAGCAACTAGCGACTTGTTCGCGGCGGAAAATCCGACTAAAAATGAAGCTGGGTGCGCTGCGCCAGCGGATGCACTCGTGGTTTTGATTGATCCTCTCGGAAACGAGAACCAGAAGATTTATCCCTGCTTCGAGCATCCCACACTGATGGATTCGCTTGATGCCCAGATGCTTACTTGGCGTTATTATGCCCCCTCTGTTGGCTCGATCTGGACCGGGCCCAACGCTATCGAGCACATTCGTTCCGGCGCCGACTGGGCCAACGTCATAATCCCTCAGACGCAAGTATTGACCGACATCGCCAACGGGCAATTGCCACAAGTAGCGTGGGTCATACCCGACGGGGCGGACTCCGACCACGCGGCCAGCAACAGCGGCACTGGCCCGTCGTGGGTGGCATCCATCGTCAACGCCATCGGCACGAGCCAATATTGGGCGAACACCGCCATTATTATCACGTGGGACGATTGGGGCGGTTGGTACGATCACGTCTCACCCACCATCTACGATTCCTACGAGTACGGTTTTCGTGTGCCACTGATCATCGTTTCCCCGTACGCCAAGCAGGCATATGTCTCTCACGTTACCCACGATTTCGGCAGCATCTTGAAATTTATCGAGGAGGTTTTCAAGCTGCCCTCGCTCGGATATGCGGATGCTCGCGCCGACGATTTTTCTGATTGTTTCGACCTCACTCAAACGCCCATATCTTTTCAGGCAGTCCCTGCGAAGTTAGACCGGAACTTTTTCTTGACCGTCAAGCGACCAGTCACGCCCCCTGACGACGATTAGCTGAGGTCTTTTGAGTGCGACTCTACGCGCACAGCTTGGCGGCGAGCATTCAAGGACGCGAACCTAACTCATTTGGCTGAAGGCGATTGCCGCAGGGAAACGTTGAGCGCCGTCTTCCAAGCACCTGCTACCGGACGACGGCCCCCGATTCACGTCCGATGATACGGACATTCTCGAAGGCATCCAGATATTCAAAAAGAAAATAAATCTCAGCACTTCTCTGGCGAGTCAAGCCGTCGGCATCAAGGAGGTGCGCGCTGAGCAGCGCGTTGTTCAGGAGGGTTGAAGTCCCTTTGGTGCTCAAATGAGCGGCGCCATATCCAAGAAGCGGGGTTCGCAGCCTCGCTGGCCAGAGAAAGCGGAAGGTATGGAGAGGTCTAAACGGGCACGAAAGCGAAAGCTGGATATAGCCAAGACCGACCTGAAGCCACCGCTCGTTGTACTTCGGAGGGCAGGGTGTCCATCGCGAGGTGGAATCCGAAGGGCATGAGGAGAAGTACCGGGCCGTAATCGATGGGGACCATCCCCAGGATGAACCGGTCGGCCAAAGGTGGGGTAAGGTCGAGTCTGCACTTCCGAGACGAAGGCGTTCTCATTCACCCCCCACACCAAGGTGATTGCGGACGGCACGGTACAGAAGAACAGCGCGTGACCTCAGGAGAACTGACAGAGTCCCCAATGGTGTTGGGGTAAGCAGACCTATAAGCGCAAGCGAAGTGGCGAGCGATGCTTTGTCAGTAGTCGGACTGCTCAATAGTACCTGAAGCGTGATGAAAGTTACGTGACCGAGCAATCGACGACCAAAGTGGGTCGGGGAAGGTGGCAGGCGAAGGCAGGAAAGAAGAGGTGGGCAGCCAGAAGAGTAAGGATGATGAAGGTGGATCAGTTCGCTTAGCGAAAAACCCGTACATCATCGTCCGAGGATACTGGGAGCCGGCCTCAACCTGACGGATGTAAGAAAGGTCCACTTGGTGTTTGCTTTTCCTTACATCTCATATCATGTGTCTTCGTGAAAGCTGCATGCGGGAGAACCGCACGTGCAGTTTGGGCGGCGGACGGAGGCCAGCGCTTTACGGCGCGCCTCCTCCGACCCGACTGATTGTGGCATCTGGCTGGACCGAAAACAGTTGGTGGGCGCGCTAGGATTCGAACCTAGGACCAACGGATTATGAGCGGACGAAAGTAAATTCCTCTGTATACCTCCACATTGCTCTTGAGTGCTTCCGACGCGCGTTTTGAAAAATCACCATAGCCCGGTATTGCCCTCGTGATCCCTGATTTTGCCCGCATTCCCGCCACAGCGGTGTCACAAGTCTGAGTCATCGCCCGGCCAGTTTCCGATAACCCGAACTATACGTCCAAATAAAGTAGCTTCGGTGGAGCGCCATGCTCGTCGGATTCAGGACGGCGGTGTTCGCCCTTGAGCACTAAGGACGAAGCGAAGGAAGTAGCCTGCGGAGGAAGGTGTTTAACAGGGCCGTCCGGACCAAGCCGCCGCGTCACCACGCAACTATAAAAAGCGTGGCGTGGGCCTCCTGCGCGAGCGTTCCTGGCTCCGCGCAGATTTCCCAAACCCTAGTTTTTCGTTCTCTTTCATGTTTTTCCCGCGCGACGTAGAATGCCTGACAGTTTCCGCAAGTTCCGAAATTGGAGATACGGTCATGAAGGGAACCATGATGCAGTTCCCGCTTACGCTCGCTCCTCTGCTGGAACGGGCCGGAAAACTGTTCCCCACTGCAGAAATTGTTTCCAGCCGGCCCGACAACTCGATCCACCGATATACTTACCGCGAAATGCATCAGCGAGCCCGCGCACTGGCAGCGGCGTTGCAGGCCCTGGGGCTGCGCTGTGGCGACCGTGTCGCCACTCTGATGTGGAATCACCACGTTCATCTCGAAACATATTTCGGTGTCCCGAGTGTTGGAGGCGTGCTGCACACTCTGAATCTGCGGCTGCATGCTGATGATTTGGCCCACATCATCAATCACGCCGATGACCGTTGGCTGATTGTGGATGATGTGCTGCTTCCCCTGTATGAAAAAATTCGAGACAGGGTGCGCATCCAGCGCGTTTATGTCGTGCCCTTCAGCGGCAACCCCGTGCCTGCCGTGTACGAAGACTACGAGTCTCTCCTGGAAAGCAGCAGCGGCAATCCGATTTATCCCGACCTCGACGAACATGATGCTGCCGGCATGTGCTATACCTCGGGCACTACCGGAAAACCAAAAAGCGTGGCCTATTCACACCGCGCCATTGCGCTCCACTCTTACTCCATTTCGTTGCCCGATAACTTCTCGATTTCGCGCTGCGATTGCCTGCTTCCAGCTATGTCCATGTTTCACGCTAATGCCTGGGGACTGCCATACGCCGCCGTCATGAATGGCAGCAAACTGGTGCTGCCGGGACCGAACCTCCAGGCCGAGCGCCTGCTTGATCTGCTCTCGGCTGAGCAAGTCACGCTGACCGGAGGTGTACCTACGATTTGGCTGGGCGTGATTGATGCTCTCGAACGACAGCAACAGCGGTGGCAGCTTGCGCCCGGTTTGCGGGTGGTCGTAGCGGGATCGGCGGCACCGGAAAGTCTTTTCCGGCGGTTCGAGAAGTTCGGGGTGCGTGTGATCCACGCGTGGGGCATGACCGAGACTACTCCCATCGTGACAGTATCCACCTTAAAACCCCATATGGAGCACTGGACAGAGGACCGCAGACTTCAAATATGCGCGCGTCAGGGATTGCCGTCTCCATTTACAGAGATTCGCGCCATCGGCGATCACGGCGAAGTTCCATGGGACGGCCAAACTCCGGGCGAACTGGAAGTCCGGGGCCCATTCATCGCCGCTAGTTACTACAACCTTCCGGAAGAACCCACCCGGTGGTCCGAAGACGGTTGGCTGCGGACTGGTGATGTGGTCACTATCGATACGGAAGGCTACATGAAGATCACCGACCGCACCAAGGATCTCATTAAGTCCGGCGGAGAGTGGATCAGTTCGGTGGACCTGGAGAACGCGCTCGTCGGCCACCCGGCGGTGAGTGAGGCCGCAGTCGTGGCTGTCCCCGACGCCAAGTGGGTGGAACGGCCGCTAGCCGTAGTCGTTGTCAAGGAAGATGCCAAGGTAACTCCCGACGAACTGCGTTGTTTTCTTGCTGAGAGGTTCGCCAAATGGCAATTGCCCGACGCCATCATCTTCGCACCGGAATTGCCCCACACTTCGACCGGCAAACTCCTCAAGTCCCAACTTCGGAAGCAGTTCAAGGACTGGTCCTGGCCTTCGGCGAAAGCCGCGCGGGACCGTAACCCATAAGATGTCCAGCCCCAGCAACACTCCAGGTCGCCCCTAGAAATCGCCCATTCAAGAAAGTGGGTGGATCGGTCCGAACCTGCTTTGCCGCATAGTTCACGAATCGTAGATCTGAAGCCCACGTCCGTCTGCTGGTTCCTCCCAAACATCTGAGCTGCTTAAGGCAGAAATCTCGAAGACCATGGACGCTCAGAGAAACCTTTATCCTCCCAGGTGTGCGGTGAGTGTAGCCTCAAGCGCTGGCCGCGCTGGCGATCTCCGAGGCGCAGACGAGTAAAGCGTTACGCTGAGCGTTGGATCATCCGTACGTCGCCATGTCGGCCACAGCACGCCAGAGAAACCAAAACGTTACGCCGATCATACCGAGACATCCAATCGACCGGACGATGTCGGCGATCACAGTGGCGTATGAGAGGACGCCAAGTTGGGTGAATAAGTAATTCCAGTCGTGAATCAAGGATTCGTAGCGGCCAATCGAGGCCCAAGGTAGCTGCTGGGCTTGAGCGTCAGCCATATACTTGGCGATGGGCAGGAACTGTTCAAAAAAGAAGAACATGCAGAGTGCCACGCCGAGCGGCTGGCGTTGCCGAATAAAATAAAAACCGAGCGCGAAGGGAACGAACAATTGCAGAAATGTCCCCCCCGCAACGGCGGCAGTCAACCCGAAGGCCCGAAAGAGGGCATGACCACCAGCGTGAATCTGCATGAAGACGTTGTCCATGAGGCGGGGCATTTCCATATCGCGCATCAATCCGTATAGAAACAGACCGAAAAACAGGAGCGAAACGATGAAAACGAATGGGGAAACGGCAGCCCACGCGCGTTCGCGAGGCTCGCGCGGCAGCAGGTCGTCACTCCCGCTATCAGGCGGGCGCATGACGGTAGCCTCCCATTCCGCGGCAGTACGACTAACGGAATTATAATCCCATTCGGCGATTGCATCTTCAGAGAAGTCTGGGCGCCAAGCTCCGGCAACGTCAGCGTTTCACGATTGGATCAGGCTACAAATCGTGGCTTTTGGGCCGGCGATCAGGGAGCACGAGATTGCTTTGCTGAAGGTGAGTGTCGGCGGTTACAAGATCGATGGGGTGATCCTCTAGACAAACTGCGCGAGCTGTTCCACGACAAGATCACTGCTATCCTTGCACCAATCAATCGCGAAAATCCCACGGTCAAAGCTGCGTTCACGCTTGGCGAGTTCATCAAACAGAATTATTTTCTGCGCCTGGAATACCGACTCGGCGTGCCTACCGATAATGACTTGCATATCGAGCCAGCGACCGTTAAGGGCTACAAAGACATTTGGAAGGTTCACGTCGAAGATAAACAGATCTCAAAAATACAGCTTCGAAATTTCACCGCTCGGGATGCCCGCAACTTTCTAGAGTTGCTTCCTCAACAGTTGTCACACAACACGCACATGAGGATTAAGGCTTTTCTGTCGGGCGTATTCAGTTGGGCGATCGCTGACTCGGCCTTTCAGGGTGCCAACCCGTTCGAAGATCAAAAGGCGGGCGGCCGGAAGAAAGGTGAGACCAGTTTTGAAGGATTGACGGAAGGGGAGAGGCGACGCAAAGAGAAGATTAAAGCTTCAAACGAACACGCATATACGCTTGAGGAAGTCGCTGAGATGCTGGATAAGCTACCCGAACCGGCACGAACGGTCTGCGCGGTTGCGGCTCTTACAGGTTTAACGCGGAGTGAATTGAAAGGGCTGAAGTGGACTGACTACGACGGAGACACGATCTCTGTAAAACGCAAAGTATGAGGAAACCACATAGGACCTACAAAAACTGAGGCTCGCGAAGCAGAGATTTATGTGACGCCTTTGCTTCGGATTTTGAGAAATATAAGAAGGCTTTTCCGGAGAGCGGGGAGGGTTGGATCTTTCGAGGAGAGAAACATCTTAAGCCTCTGGACCTAGACAATCTATCGCGGCGTGAGATCCCGCGACACATCAACGGCGCATGGTTCGGCTGGCACGCCATTCGGCGGGGGTTGGGGACGCGCTTAAACGAGGCCGGCGTGGATGATACTGAGATCCCGAGCATTCTGAGAGATGCTGACATCTCCACGACTCAGGCATACTACATTCTGCCGAGTCCGAAGCGCGCAAAGGCGGGATTGAAAAAACTCGGCGAAGTTGCGCGCAAGAAGTATGGTATTAAGGCATAGGGGCTCGTAGCTCAACTGGTTAGAGCAATCGGCTCATAATCGATTGGTTCCAGGTTCAAGTCCTGGCGAGCCCACTAAAATCCTCACCTTTCAAGCAGCGCTCAACCTCGCTCCAATAGAAACGCAGGAACTTTCCAGCTCGCAGGGCCGGTAACGGACGGCGATTACGCTTCCTGGTCAGCTCATAAATGGTGGAAGGCTTGAGGTGAAGGCGCTCGGCAACCTGTTCGCCGGTCAGAATCGGTTCAAGGCGGATTAGGAACAGACGGGAGTGCGGGTACCACAATCTTCTTTGACACGATCGAACTCCGAATCAACGGACGAATGCCGCATGTATTTCGGAGTGCAAAAGTCTTGCAAACTTTTGCTGCGCTGGTCTGAACCAGTCCATACGGCTATTTTTGCCGCATGAAATTCCAGCTGGTAAGTATCCTATCCTTGGCCGCTTTCCCGCTCATGGCGAACACGACCAAGAACTTGACGAAGTTGGACTTAAGCAGTGATTATTGCCGGACCAAGAGGCTCAAGACTCTTTCAAGAGCGTTCACATAGTAGCGAGTAGTAATTAACTTACTTGCCGGCGAGCTTCGCCTCGAATTGCCACGGCGGGCGCGAGGACGGCTTCGCGCAAAATGACGAGCGGAATCGGGGCTAGGCGCCGAAGACGACGCGCGTGCCTGTGGAAGGCATGATTAGCTTCTCGGGCATCTCGCGCTGGATCGCCATTATGGTGCGGAAGCCGGTGCAGTGCATGGGGATCAGGTAGTCCGGGTTGATTTCCTTCACGGCTTCCACGGTCTTGGCGATGAGTTCATCGGGATACGGAGCCAAGTGCCACCCGCCGACAACCGCGTGGACCTTCTCGATCCCGGTGGACTTCTGGATCTGTCGGACCGAGTTGATGATGCCGGCGTGGCCGCACGATGAAATCACGACGAGTCCCCGGTCTTTTACGTTGTAAGCGGTGGCATGCTCGCCCCAGAAGATGTCTTTCACCAACTCGCCCGGCTTGGCTTCCATCTTGACTGTGCCGGGAGGGAAGTGGAAGGTGGCGTCGCACGCGGAGCCGGGCGCGCCGGCTTCGAGTCGAGCTGCCGGAGGAGACATCTCGAAATCGGTGATTCGCGCGATGTGGCCTGAGGTGAAGGCGTGGCCCGCCACTACGGTGGGCTCCTCGGCGATCACCACCTTCAACCCTCGCGCTTCCAGCTCATCCCGCTTGAGTTCACCGTAATCGAGTTTATTGCCGTCGGGCTGCACCACCCAGCGATGGCAGAACGTATCGCGTCCCCCGGCATAGAGAGTGAGCCCTGGATTGGCTTGTCCCTGGAGGACCTGTGCCAAGTCGGGCAGGCCACCGTAATGGTCCTCGTGCCCGTGGCTGATGATCAGGGCATCGGCCGTGGCGGGATCGACTTTCAAGCCTTTGAAATTGTTTGTGAGCGTGCGGGGCGTCAGCGCGAAGTCCAGCAGAATCTGCTTTTCCTCTGCGCCTCGGAAGGACTCCAAGTGAAAGGCCAGCCCATGTTCCGACAACAACGAGACTTCTGAGCCGTAGGGATGAGGCAAAGTATTCCGAGTGATCGTGAGGTTGCCGATTTTCCCGCCCTTGGCGTAGACGTCGTAAATGTTGTCCACCAGGTTGGTGACAACGAGGCGGTCAGTGGTGGGGATTTCCTTCGGAGCAGCGAGGAAACTTCCGAAGCGGCCCGTGCCGCCCACTAGGAACGTTCCGCCTGCTACGGCTCCCAACTTCAGGAATTCGCGCCGGTGCATGATTGTCCCCCTTAATCTGACCCGAGATTTTATTTCCTGGCTTCGGAGACGGTAAACATACTGCAAGTCGCACGGGTAAATGGTTGATGACGGAGCGTACGGAGAGCATCGACCAAATGCCATCGTTGTTTCCCTGTATTTCGATGCCAGGGCGAGTGAGAAACCCCGCGCTCTGAAACGTAAGACAATCCTCACGGGGGCTCTGACTTCGCACGGACGAAAGGGTGGGCCACCCGCCGATGACTTTACGCTGCCGGGGCCGGCCCGCTGTCGGAAATCGAAGGCCAGCCGAGTTTGTAAGTCTTGATGACTAGCAAATCCGCAGTAGCGAGTTTCATCTCGATGCGTTCTTCGTGATGGTCCGTGGAATTTTCGAGTTCTTGGAGTCGAAGAACGATTGCGTATTCTGCGGCGTGTACCAATGCAGTTAGCTTCTGTTCGTCCGATTCGTTGAGGGCCTGATGATATGGTTTTTTCCACGAGGAGTCTGGCATGAAGCTCTCCTAAATGGCGGGGACGACACCGGAAATTTATCGGATTGCGTTAATTGTTGTCAAGTCAGACGACTTCAGTGCGCGTTCTGAAATCTCAAGTCGGTTTGCTGGTAGGTGGATTTGGTTTTGCAGCTGGGGCACTCGCGCTCTCTACCTTGCGCTGGGAACACAGGGCGCGATGGCAGATGAAAATCGAACACGATGTCAGGTACCAGAGAATAGGTGAAGGCTTGGCCGCATTTCCTGCACTCCAGAAGCCATTTCGCCATCGCCTTAAAATCCTTTGGTTTTCGACAAAACCATACGACAGGGAATTTTCGGTCGGAAATCCATTGTCCCACGAGGTGTCAAGTCGCCGTTATTCGGTCTGACTTATCTATTACATTCGTATTAATCGTTCGTTTGGATATCCATGAAATCTAGGATTGCGCCTAGTGCGTTGTAAGTGCCGGAAAGGACAGACATTTTCGATGATTTCATGCATGATGCTCGGTCGCAACTTGAGGCGCTATGACGAAGATCGAGATCCCCGACTACCTTCCTATCAGTCCCATTTCGCTGCGCTGCCCGTTTTGTCACGCCACAGCAAACAAGGTCTGCGAGACTGCATCCGGCCGGCGGTTGGAACTCAGCGGCACAAATGGATGGAGAAGCAAGAAAGGCTAGAAGAAAGCGATTAAACTGACGGTTTTTAGCTCAAAGCCGCATGTCCATCTTTTTTTTGAATTGTTGCAAGTCTTCGGCGGACCGTTCGATGCCCTACATAGCGCCGGGCATAGAAATCAGTTTGGAGCAACCGGAGGCCGGCCCAGTTTGCGAAATCTGATGGTCTCCAAAGCCGTCTTTGCGACAGCCAACTCGGTAAGTTCTTCGTGGTGATCGCAGGCGTTTAGAAGTTGTCGGGAGCGTTCGGTCATCGCCAGCTCTGCGGCGAGAAGCAGCAGCGTGACTTTATCTCTATCGGATTCCATGAATGCTTGCGTGTACAGTTCTTTCCACAACGGCTGATCGGACTCCCCCACGGCCCCTCCCTACGACTGAGCAATTTGAAAATACGCCTGTCCCATCTCTGAGAACTGTTCAATTTTGATCACCTTTGCAAAGCGCTGCCGGGCGAGACGGGAAACGCTAGGCGAAAATAAAGCGAAGATGATAGTATCCGGAAGAAATTGATCTACCTCGCAGCAGGCATGCTGCTGTGCCGAAAGCTCGCTGCGTTGGAAGGGCGTCCGTCGCCAGCAAGAGATGAACGTTCGCTGCGGAGACGTTATTCATCGATGGGCGGCCCAACAATGCCTGATCCGAATGGTTCGACTACAGTAGATAGCTCTTCTAGCGACAAGCCGACAAGCTTGGGGTAAAGCTCTTCTACTCCACCTGGTGAGAAGAAGGTCGACATGCGGATCGGAGCGTTCGAACGATTCCTCCACGCGTGATGTGCGCCTGCTGGAATGACCACAATTGAGCCGACGGAAGCATTGAAAACGTCGCCGTCGATGCTGAAGGTCACAGTCCCTTCAAGGATGTGAAAAATTTCATCTTCCGCATGGAAGTGCATAGGTGTTGCTGTGCCTGGCGAGGCGATATTTTCCATAATTGCATAGCGGCCATTCACCTGTGTTCCGTGAACCCGAATACACAATTGTTCTCCGGGGATTGCCTCAAACCATTTGATGGTGTCATGGTGACTGACAATAGGTGTACTTTGTTCGAGTGCATGATCAGATCCAAACCCCGTGCCGAACTTGTGGGAATCATTCATCAGAATTTATCCTTTATGGAGTGAAAGTTTCGTTTTCTTACTTAGCATTCAAACACTTCAGCTAGCATCTTTATTCCCTGTTGTCTCAATCTTACGCACTGATCTCCCTGACGACCCCGTGCGCCGACTCGATAGCGCCCTGCATCCACCGATTCCATCGGGACGTATGCTCACCCGCAAAGAAAATCCGGCCTTCCCTTTGTGCATTTATTGGAATCCAGCAAACCTTACCGGGGCCAAACGACGTAAGACCTCCGTGCTGCCACGATCCTCGCTCCTGCTCTTTGCTCGAACCGCTCCGAACTGCTGACGCGCCCCCAGAAACACGCTCTCCGCATCGACGAGCGTCTGCCGCACACGGCTCAGTCCCATCGCCTGAACCCTCAGCCTGACTTCGCCCTTTTTGGGCTCTTGCGCAGGGACTTCTTCGATCTTCAATACCTCCGGTCCACCGAGTTGATGAAAGCGAACTTTCTTTGCCATTTCTTGCTTCCTCCAGTTGGGTAGTCCGGGCACGCTGGGCCCGTTGCACCAGCATGAGAGTACGAGATTGGAAAAATCCAAGTGTGACGTTCCCGTGCGGTTTCCGTGGAATCTTTGTGACTGCGGTGCACATCCACTTAGTGAAGAAAACACAGCAGTTAGGTTGTTACGATTCGTAATACGATGGTAGTGACCTCGCTTAGAGTCGGGACAACACTAGGTTGCTGTGGGGACCACTCGGAGGCTAAAGGGACGAGCCTACTTTGGTGGCAGAGCGCTCTGCAATTCCCGATAGTACTTCTGCAGTACGAAGAAGGCTTCCTTCATCTCGCCGTGATCAGAGATGAGCCCCTTACGGTTGAAATAATCCTCAAAACGAGGCAGCGTCCGGCGCGGACTCCGAAAATCCTTGAGAATCCACGGCGTCATTCCGCGAAGAAAGGAAATGCGCTTCAGCATGGCAATCTGGTGCTCGTACAGATTTTGCTGGTACTCCTCGGTCCAGCGAGTGGAGGCGCTGCCGTGGTAGCCGTACAGCGCATCGCCGCCGTATTCGCTCATGATCAGAGGCTTATTATACGGTGAGGTCCAATCGGTCGAGTCCGCGTCCTCGGGGCGGTTGGCGTACCATCCGATGTATTCGTTATTTCCGAGGACGTCGAGATCGGCTGCGACTGGGTCGTCCATACGAATGGTAGTGCGATTGCCCTCCCTGACTTCCTTCGATTGCAGTGCGGCCGAAACGAGGCGCGTGGGATCGGCGGAATGAGCATCCTGAATCATTTGCCGCAGGAAAAGGTCGCGGGCATCACTGATGGGAGTTTCGTTCGCGACCGAGTAGATAATCAAAGCGGCGCGATTTTGGTCTCGCGCAATCATATCGTTCAATTGACTCTCGGCGCTTTGAAGCGTCTGGGGATTTCCCCACTGAATGGTCCAATACACGGGAACCTCGGCCCAGACCATCAAACCCATTTGATCGGCCATACGCAACATTGTTTCGTTATGGGGATAGTGAGCCAGGCGGACGAAATTGCAGCCGAGTTCTTTCGCCCAAGTGAGGAGAGTTCGCGCGTCGTCTTCGCTCCAGGCGCGCCGGGCAATCGTGGGCGCTTCCTCGTGAATGCTCACACCACGCAGGAACACTGGCTTGCCGTTGAGCAGAATGTCGGTTCCGCGAACCTCGATGGAACGGAATCCGATGCGATCCACAACGTGATCGGTTTCGCTTGCTATCTCTACTGCGTAGAGTTTTGGATTTTCGGGAGTCCAAAGTGTCGGCGCGGCGAGGAAAGAAAACTCTGCGCGCCCGGCGGAGTTCGTAGCGACCGTCTTGGCTATGCCCGCCTCGGGCATCCGGATGGTGACGGACTGTCGGAGTTTCGGTCCGTTTAGCTGAACCCAACCGGCGATTTTGTTCGTGGACCCTTTCTCGAGCTGCACCAAATAGTTCTGAACAAAAGTTTCCGGGACTTCGACCAGCGTTACGGGACGCGTAATTCCGCCATAGTTCCACCAATCCGTATTATTGGTGGGGACTTGATCCTTTGCACGATTGTTGTTTACGCGAACGACCAGGAAATTGTCGTGCTCCTTGATCCGATCCGTGATTTCGAAGTCAAAGGGAGTGAAACCGCCTTCGTGCTCGCCAAGTTCCTGGCCATTCAGGTACACATCCGCCAGGTAGTTGCACGCTCCAAAATGCAGAAACAACCTAGTCTTGGGTTCCTTAGCATAGTCAAAAGAACGCTCGTACCAGAGGCTCCCCTCGTAAAAGAGGAGAGACTCGCGTTGGGTGTTCCAGTCACCGGGGACCTGTAGCCGGCCGGCGGTCTCGAAATCGTATTCGATGAGCTCCGATGGGGACTCCGGTTTGTGGTTCTTGTAAAACGCATGGTCGTTTTTGAGGGGCTGTGCACGATAGTCCACCGATCCCACGTCATACGGATCGATGATAGCCTGCCACGAACCATCCAGGCTGGTTGTCTGGCGCGCGTTGATATTCGCGATCAGTGGCGCAACCTGTGCCGCGCCTCGACCGGAGAGGAGCAACACACAAACGATTAGTGCTAGGAAACGCCAAGAATCATTCATGGCAGGCCTTCACTGAAGAATTTGAAGGTATTGACCTGGCCGCTGGAATGCCGCTCGGCCGTGCGAGAGATAGGGACGGCGGGGTGGCGCCGTCCCATCTCCCTGATCGGCGTCCTCCGCAGAACGAGGAGCGCGCGCTGAGCTAAACGTTTCGTGTAGCGACCGCGACACAGTTTCCCCGGATCACTCCGTTTAAATTCTTCACCCCGGCCTTTCTCAGAAGCATGTTTAACAAGGTGCAAACGAAGCGTTCAGAATGTGAACTTTGCGCCGAACTGGAGAACGCGCGCCGGAAAAGACTGGGTAATCTGTCCAAAACTGGCGCTGCCAACATTGTTCACGCTGAATCCGTTGAGAGCGCTCCAGTTCGTCTGGTTGAAGGCGTTGTAGGCATCCGCCCGGAACTGCAGGCCCATGCCTTCCCGGGGCAAATTGAACAACTTCCCCAACGACAGATCCCATTGATAAAAGGCCGGCCCGGTGATGTTGCTGACGGGAGCATCGCCCGCGCCGAGGGCCGATTCAGGCGCAAATGCTGCTGGATTGACCCAGCATATCGCGTTTGCGTTGGAACATGTGCCGCCAAACGCACTCGGCTGGCCTGCAACTGCGTCCGCCCGCCGGCTGATCGTGATACCCACGTTGGGAGCGCCACCAACGGTTACCGTGTCTGTCGCAGTGAAGGGCGACCCGCTCTGGTAGTGCATGATCACGCTCAGAGTCCATCCCTTTGCGAAGGCCCCTTCCACGCCCCTTAAGTCCTTGCCCCAGGGCGACTCGACGACGAAACTGGCGGAGACGATATGCCTCGCGTCGAAGCTCAGCAGGCCGTAGTCAAATTTCTTCCAAGATTCCACCACGCCGCCCGATTGGGTTCCCCCTATTCCGCCTGCTCCACCGGTAACAATCACGGGGTTGGCGGCTGTGCTGACAAGGCATGTGAAAGGACATTCCGGCTCGGGATTTTCGTTATAAGCGTCTGCCGCGCCGCCACCATCTCCCAACGCCTTCGAAAATGTGTAGGCAACCATGCCCGTGAAGAACCCCAAGCGCTTCTTCAGGCTAATTTGCAGAGAATTGTAGTTGGAATCGACGTCGCTCAGCGCCATGCCAAGATTCGAGTATCCCAGGTACGGACGAATCTGGTCCTTCCCCAGAGCGGCGGGTGCGAAGCCCCCCACGCATCCATATGCGGCAGCGTTGATTCCAGGAGGACACGCGTACGTGTTCGGGTTCGGTGAAACCGGTACGAATTCCTGCGGTGTCCAGGTGGGTTGGTTGATGTTGCTGGTGGTGTTGCCCCCACGCAGGATGTGCCGCCCCAGATCGCCGACGTAAGATACCTGGAGCAGCATGCCCTGCGGCAATTCGTGCTGCACTCCGAGACTATACTGGTAACTGCGAGCGACCACCAGGTTCGGATTAACTCCACTCAAGGACAGAGTGCTGGGACCTGGTAACGCAGCGGCGCCAGGAGCGGAATCGAACGACGACAACGCATCGTCGACCCCTGAGATCGAAACGGACTGCGCCCACGGTACGTAGCCTTGGGAGTTGATGCCGTTTCCCAAAAGGTTGCCTTCCGGGTGGTCGTAGAATATGCCAAAACCGCCGCGAACCACGGTCTTATCGTCAAACGGCGCGTAGGCGAAGCCGAATCGCGGCGACAACAGGTTTTCCTGATTGTAGAAACCTCGCGCTGCCGTCGGAGGTATAGAAGCCACTAGCTGCGGATTTACAAAGGTAGCAGGAACTCTGCCAGCCTGGTCGAAAGGCACATCTCCAGGCCGCTGTAATCCGTTGCATTCGATTGTAAGTATGGGCGTACCGGTAACGTTGAGCTGCGGGCCGCTGCAAAGACCGGGTGAGGCAAGGCTAATGGCACTGCCCGTCCCTACCTTCGCAAAGATCGGGACCAGAGCATCGCTGAATGTGAACGGGTCGAAGTTCGTCATGTTATTTCCCTTAGCATAGGTCGGCGTAGTACGTATGTAGCGAAGTCCCAGCACCAGACTCAGCTTGGGTGTAACTTTCCAAGTATCCTGTAGATAAAACTCAAGATCATTGAACCGGAATTGCCCCTCTGTTAAGGCCGAGTTCTGCGAGAGGCTGCTAAAGTTTCCAAGGAGCGCGTCGGCGAAAGGGTCTCCCGTGGAGTTTGAGCCGGAGGTGGCGCCGGCAGTCGTGGCGAAGGTTACCAAGCCATCGTAGTTTGTGCGCGAGTTCTGCGTCTTGCGGTTCCGCGCGAAAGACCCTCCGAACTTTATCGCGTGGTTGTTCTTCACTACCGAAAAGTTATCCGCGAAGCTTATGTCCGCCGTGGGGGACTCGAGGAAGTTCGGCGCTGGACCTGCCACAACGGTCGGTGCGGCGGTCGGAAAACCCGAAACCGCCGTGAAGCTCAATTGTGGAAGCCCGTCGGGGAACACCGCCGGGCTTCCCAGCGGCGGAATGAACTGGAAACCATAATTGGACTTCAGAAAGGCAGTGCCTACGGTCGGCGTACGCTGCTTGTGCCAGTCGGCGTTGAATTTGAACTCGTTGATCAGGCTCGAGCTAAGCACAGTCGTCCATCCGATTTGAATGTTGTACCCCGGACGATCGCGCTCGTCCGGGTCCACCGGAACCTCGGGAGTAGCTCCGAATGTCGAATAGGGATTGGTAATCAGAACATTGTCGTGCAGGTATCGGAAATAGATACTCTGCTTGTCGCTTAGATGTTCATCCACGCGGATGATGTCCTCGCGAAGGTTTGCCGGGTTCGGAAGATTGAAAGTCAAGTTGTTCGCAGTGGCCACCGTCGGCAACCCACCGAGGGTGGACATTTTCGCCGCTGTCGCATAGACGTTCGCAATGGCTGCACCGTCGCCGGCGATACATGCGGGATTTATGACATTGAGCCCAGTAAATAGAATACCCCCGCAACTCGCAGGGATGACCGCCGGCGTTTTGAGCACAAGTGGCGTCGTGCCGGTAAGAACGTCGGTGAAGTTGCCCGCCGCCTCCGCCGCTGTGGGGAACGTCTGCGCTTCTGTCGAAGTCTGCAATCCTGGGGCGGACCCTCTGAACCTCTTCCACTCCTGGCCGGCAAAGAAGAACAGTTTGCCTTTCTGGAGATACGGGATGGGGCCGCCCAAATCCCATCCAAAGTCGTTCAGATGAAATGGAGGCACCGCATTGTACCCGGTCAAGGTCGGCGTCTGCGCACTGGGCACAAACGTCAGCTTGGTGCCCGCATTTGCCGCATTGAAAATATTGTTCTGGACGAATTCAAAAAGTCCACCGTGATAGTGATTTCCTCCGCTTTTGGTCACCACGTTGACAGTGGCTGAAGCGGAGCGGCCAAACTCAGCGTCATAGTTCGAACTCTGCACGTCCACTTCCTGAATGAAATCAATGCCTACCTCATTAAACACGCTGTTGTTCGAGCCGGCGTCGAGGTTCCACCCGCCGTCCACGCTCCAGTTCTGCCCGTCCAGCCGCAGGCCGTTGATGTCCGCAATCGTATTGTTATAGCCACTCGTTATGCTGGCGGCGCTTAGCCCGGAGCTCTGGAGAGCCGCTCCCGGAATCAAGCCCACAAGCGACTCATAGTGACGCTGGTTCAACGGTACGCTTTCCACCTCTTGGTTCGTGATGGTGGTTGAGATTTCGCCGGAGGTTGTGTTGGTCGTGATAGCCATCGCCTGCACACTCACCGTCTCCGTAACGGCGCCAACGTCCAACTTTGCATCCAGGGTTAAGCGACCGCCAGCTGTAACGGCGTTGCCAGTTACGGTGGTTCTCTTAAACCCGTTTTTCTCGACCGTCACCGAATAGGTGCCAACGGGCAGATCATCCGCCACATAGAAGCCAGCGCCGTTAGTGGCAACGGGGGCACGCGAAACCCGCGTCGCCTCATTCGTGATCGTGACGCGCGCCCCGGGGACCACGGCACCCTGCGCGTCGGTGACGGTCCCCGAGATGCGCCCGACAATGTCCTGTGCGACGGCCAAATGCCCGGTCCCGATAACCGCGAATAAGAGTGTTGTGACGAGAATTGCCGGCCTGCCAAGCAGCGCAGAATGAATCCGCCGCATTGCCCGAATCATGGGAACGCGATGATTTTCCGAAGGGGCCAGCGTCATTTTAGTGTCTCCTCGATCGGCCTAAATAGTTCTCCCAGCGTTTGAATCCCTCAGCCACAAGTTGCACTGCTCGGACAGGAAACTACGCCGCACCGAAATGATTTTCACTGCGTGGTGGACGAGTAAAGCAGCGTTCTGGCAGGCAAAGGAAGTTAGGCAACGGTGAATTCACAGTTAGAATTCCACGGTTATTAGAGCGAAGGAGAGGAACTCCCCGTGAGAGAGTGTCCAACCTCGAGTTAACGGGAATTCCGGAGTTTAGTTCGGTGTCATGACACGTGATTTCGGCTATACTTTTGTCCAAATGGCCGGGTGATCCGCCGACAAGGCAGCTTCTAAGGAGACACGCACTTGGAATCGGCAATCAGCAAGCTGGAGGCCGAGCGGGCCGAAGTGCAAGAAGTGCTGTCCTCCGGTGTACTAGGACGGACCAACAATCTGGTCCGGTTTATGACCTACGTATGCGAGAAGTATTTCGGAGGAGCGATTGACGACATTAAGGAATACAACATAGCAGTGCATGCCCTTGGTCGGCGGGAGGCTTTTGACCCACAGGTGGATACCATTGTCCGTGTCACTGCGCATGCATTACGAAAGCGCCTGGAAGAATATTATCGGAGCGCCGGCGCAGAACACGCCGTTCATATATGTCTGCCTCCTGGCCGCTATGTTCCCAAGTTCATTCATTCGGACGGCTCGGACACTTCGGCGTGCGAATCCAGAATCGAAGAAAGTCATAACGGCCAGTCCCTTGAAACGCATGCGCCCCCGGGGAACGGCCGAACACTCGATCTGCACGACAATCCTGTGCCAAGCATTCAGGAACCAAGACTAGAAGGTGTCCCGGAACCGCTCCCCGGGGGCGAATCCAGACAGAAGTTCCTAACACGTAGCGGAGCCTTGGCAGGGACCGCTCTGTTTGTCATTTGTGTGTTCGCGCTATCGATCTTTGTCTGGAGGAAGGCGAATCAAGGCCTTGGTCATGAAACCTCTCCCCAGGTCCAGGCCGGTGCGGTTCCAGGGATCATTTCGGGGGGAATGCTTCGCATTGCGATGGGCGATGATTCCTCGCCGTATGTGGATCGTGGCGGATTGAGTTGGGCAGCCGACCATTTTTGCACAGGGGGAAGCTCGTTCTCCGTTACGGGTCACACGATCCAAGGAACGGAGGATCCCGCGCTGTTTTCCAGCGGGCGGCGCGGTGTTTTCCATTGTAATTACGCCGTGCCGCCGGGGACCTACGAGGTCCATCTCCAGTTTGCCGAAACACAGGGGCTTCAAGAGAACAGCCGCAACGTGGTATTTTCAATCAATGGTGGAGCGTCCAACAGCTTAGATGTGGTCGACGACGCCGGCGGGGACGACATTGCCACCACGAAGGTAGTTACAGATGTAGCGCCCGCGAGCGACGGAACGATCCGTCTGGATTTCAGCACCCCGGAATCATTCGTAAATGCGGTTGAAATTCTTCCCAGTGCTCCGCATCAGTTGCTTCCAATTAGAATCGTCGTTGGTCATTCTCCCTATCGCGATTCCAATGGGAATGTTTGGGTGTCGGACCGATACTTCATCGGAGGGCGCGTCAGCAGTTTCGCGAGAGATTTATCCAAAATCACCGATGGGCGCCTGTACGAGTCGCATCGTTTTGGCCATTTCCATTACGTAGTACCAGTTACGACGGGCCGTAAGTACACTCTGCGACTCTACTTTATGGAGCATTGGTTCGGTGTCCAGAATGGGGCTATCGGAGGCGTGGGCAGCCGTGTGTTCGATGTTTCTTGTAACGGAACGATGCTGCTAAAGGGATTTGATATTTATCGAGGTGCTGGCTCCGAGGGTTTGGTCAAAACCTTCCAGCATATTGAACCCACTCCGCAAGGGAAAATTGAGATCTACTTTACCCCCAATGTGAACTATCCGTCTGTAAGCGCAATTGAAGTCCTCCCCGAATAGAAGGCCTGCTCTGGTTCTGCATCTTGCGCGACGTCAGACCATGCAAGTGGGTACCAGTGATAACGATATGCAGACCTATGCCTGCAGCACCCATCTCAAGGCCCGAAGATGCGATGGAAACTAAGGATGGGTTGGAGAAAGACGAACGAGGGGATCGGAAAGGTGTGATCCTTGAAAGGATTTGCCATTTCTTGAAGACGAGGTGGTTTTGAGGAAAACCTGCTTTCGCGCGACAGTTGTGTGTTTTGAAGCGCCCGCAAAACAACCCGGCCCGAACAAGGGACTATTTTAATCGAAAGGTGCTAGCGCCACACTGAATCGTCCTTGCCAGAAAGGACCCTGTCCAGATACGTTGCGGTGCTGATCAGCGCCACCTGCGTGAATGCCTGTGGAAAATTCCCGAGATGTTGGCAAAATCCCAGCCTATCGGAAGGATGGGGCGGCCCGAGGAGGTCGCATCGCTGGCCCTTTTTTATGTTCCGATAACGCTGCATTCATCGCTGACGTGGATTATCCTTTGGACGGCGGTTTCCATCTGCATGGATAACACATGGACCTGAAACTCAGAGGCAAAGTTGTCGTGGTGACTGGCGGCGCCAAAGGAATCGGCGAAGCCATCGTGCGGGGCAGTGCCGCGGAAGGCGCGATTCCGGTGATCATTGACCGCGATGCGGAAGCAGCTGCGCGCCTGCAAACCGCGTTGCTTACCGGCGGCGCCCAAAGCCAGGTAATTGTCGCGGAGATTTCCGCGCCAGAAGCATGCGCCAAGGCGGTGGACCAAACGCTTGGAAAATTTGGCCGTATCGACGCGCTGGTGAACAACGCCGGCGTCAACGACAAAGTGGGTCTCGAGCACGGCAGCCCCGAAAACTTTGTCGTATCACTTTCGCGCAATCTGATTCATTTCTACGCGTTCGCGCACTACGCGTTGCCTGCGCTTAAGAAAACGCGCGGTTCGATCGTCAACATCAGCTCGAAAACGGCTGTCACCGGGCAAGGGGGAACTTCAGGATACGTGGGGTCAAAGGCCGCCATTCTGGGGCTCACGCGCGAATGGGCTGCCGAGTTGCTTCCTTACGGCATTCGCGTGAATGCAATAGTTCCAGCCGAAGTGAACACACCCCTATACAAGCAATGGCTGTCCACATTTCCCGACCCGGAGAAAAAGCTCGCGGAGATTGTGTCGAAGATACCGCTGGGGAGGCGTATGACTACTCCTGAAGAGATTGCCGCGATGGTCCTGTTTTTAATTTCGGAGCAAGCGAGCCACATCACCGCCCAGCATGTCTTCGTTGACGCCGGATACACGCATTTGGATCGCGCGCTCACATAGCCTGCGATAAGAGATGTCACAACAGCCATTGCCCGGAACGCGCCCGGGCGAATAATGGCTATTGATGGATAAAATGTTTGAACGGAAGCCTTAGAGACTCAAATGTCTGAATTCAATGTCCAATTCATTTGTTGACGGTCTCGTCCCGCTGTGCTGAATCCCGTGGCGCTCTTGGCTTCTGCTGCAGAGATTGGACCATCCGCAGTCTCGCGTAGAAAACAATTTCGTTGCGCTACTGCAGCCCAGGAAGCTGACTCGCCAAAATTGCTGACCGGCAAAGAGGGCAAACGTATGCTCAGCACGCCAACAAAGGTCTTCCGCGCAAGGCGCGAGCAATCCGCTATTAGCAGAGCGCCGCAACGCGGTGCTAATCTGTTGGACGTTTAACTCGCTAACAGTTTTGGGCTTGTGGCGAGATTGCTATGTGAATTGCGCGGCTGTTCGGCGCCCGCGAGGACGGGCACAAGACTGACGATGACCCGAATCGTTGCCGCACTCACCGGAACAAGGCTTGTACATCTTTCCATCGTTGACCTGGTTATCGTCGTTTTCTATTTTGTCCTCGTTCTTGCGATCGGTTTTTATTTGAGGGGCCGCGCGAACACTGGCGACGATTTCTTTCTCGCGGGCCGCGAAATGACGGCGTGGATCGCCGGCCTGAGCTTCCTCTCCGCGAATTTGGGCGCGCTCGAACTGATGGGTTGGGCAGCCGCCTCCTATCAGTACGGGATTCTGGCCACCCATTGGTATTGGATCGGCGCCATTCCGGCCATGCTGTTTCTCGGCCTGGTGATGATGCCGTTCTATTACATTTCCAAGACGCACTCCGTTCCGGGTTATTTGAAGCTGCGATTCGGTGAGTCCAGCCGCGCGCTTTCGGCAATTTCGTTCGCGTTCATGACCGTGCTGATGAGCGGCATCAACATGTACGCGATGGCGCTGGTGATGAAGGTCGTCCTGGGCTGGGACATCAATTTCAGCATTTGGGTCTCATCGATCACCGTCGCCGTGTACGTTACGCTCGGCGGGCTGCGTTCCGCGATTTTCAACGAAGTGCTGCAATTCATCCTGATTTGGGCCGGCGCGCTGCTGATTCCGATTCTCGGACTAATCGAAGCGGGCGGCTGGAAAGCGCTGCAACTCAAAGTCGCGCAGAATGCTTCGGTCGAATACACACATTTGTGGTCCACGCTGGGGTCGTTCAGGGGCAACCCCATGGGCATTCACTGGACCGGCATCGTTTTCGGTCTAGGCTTTGTGATTTCATTTGCGTACTGGACCACCGACTTTCTCGTCGTGCAGCGCGTTCTGGCCGCAAAAGACTTGCGCGCGGCAAAGATGGCCCCGGTTATCGGTGCAGCGTTCAAAATGTTCGTTCCGTTCATCGTGATTCTTCCTGGTCTGTTGGGTCTTGCTGTGCTGCCATGGAAGCTGACTGGTGAAGCAACGGCGGTCGCAACCGGCGGCCACAGTTACAACGAAGTTCTGCCGCTGATGTTGGCGCGCTATTGCGGCCCGGGCCTCTTGGGGCTGGGAGTCACTGCGCTCATCGCGGGCTTCATGTCCGGTATGGCGGGCAACGTGAGTGCGTTTTCGACGGTGTGGACATACGACATTTATGCCGCCCTATTCAGGAAAAAGGCCACCGACGCGCATTACGTTTCGATGGGACGCTGGTCCACGGTGATCGGAGTTCTCATCAGTATCGGCACCGCGTATTTGGTGATGCAATTTCTCAGCATCATGGATTACGTGCAAGCGCTCTTCAGTTTTTTCGTGGCGCCCCTGTTCGGCACGGTGATCCTCGGCATGTTGTGGAAACGAGCCTCACCGGCCGGTGGATTTTGGGGCTTGTTGGCGGGCACAGCTTCGTCCATCGGAATGTGGGCCTGGGTGAAGGTTGATTCGTCGGCGCTGCGTTACGTGGCTCTCTCCAGCGACGCACGCGACATGGCGGAGAACATGTACCGCGGACTTTGGTCGTGGATTATCTGTGTGGTGGTGACCGTCGTAGTCAGTTTGCTCACCAAACCTAAACCAGAGAGCGAACTGACGGGCCTGGTATATGGCGCGACGGAGATTCCCTCCGAGGCGCAGGTTCCGCTTTACGAACGGCCTGCGTTTTGGGCCGCCGTCGTGGCGATTGTTTTCGCAGTGCTGAATATTATTTTCTGGTGAGGCTGATGCCACCTGACGAACCCATTTCGATTTGGTTCTTCATAGGAATTTCGCTGCTGTTTGATGGCGTGCTGATTTTTGGCGCGGGTCTGTATCAACTTGTGCATCCACCGGTCGCGAAAGTAGTCCTCTTCGATTTGCACGCCGGGGTTTGGTGGGGCGGCCTTCTCTCGGTTCTTGGATTGATTTACTGCATTCGATACGCTCCTTCCCACCGGTGATCATTGCAGCGATTTCCAGCCTGGTCCGAGGACCTTCTCGTATTGATTCGGCGCTCGGCTTCACGAAGGTGCGTAGTAAAGTAATACGCCGCAAGTTGGCGAGGCGGTTGCGAAAAACTCAGGCTTGAAAGGACGTTGATGGCGATTCTGGTGACGGGCGGAGCGGGATATATCGGCAGCGTTACTGTGGAACTTTTGCGAACGGAGGGCGAAGAAGTTGTCGTACTCGATGATCTGGCGCGCGGTCACCGTGAGGCGGTCGCTGCCGACACTGCGTTCTATCACGGACACGTGGGAGACCGGGCCTTGCTGGCGCGTATCGCGCGCGAGCACAAACTGGAGTCATGTATCCATTTCGCCGCACTGGCGTACGTCGGAGAGTCCGTTCAAAGCCCGGCCAAGTATTTCGAAAATAATGTCGCACAGGGCATCGCTCTCATGGGCTCGTTGGCAGAGGCAGGAGTGCGCCGCGTGGTGTTTTCGTCCACTTGTGCCACCTACGGAGAATCGGATCAAGAAACAATTTCGGAGCGCACCGCGCAGTGGCCGGTGAATCCGTACGGCTGGTCCAAACTGATCTTGGAACGGCTGCTGGCTTCTTACGATGGCGCGTACGGTCTGAAATTTGTTTCCTTGCGCTACTTCAATGCCGCCGGCGCCACTGAAAAATACGGAGAACATCACGAGCCGGAATCGCACTTGATTCCGAACGTTTTATCGGCCGCGCAAGGAGACACGCCGGAAGTGCCGGTGTTCGGCAAGAACTATCCCACGCCGGACGGCACCGCGATTCGCGATTACGTTCACGTAGCGGATCTGGCCGACGCGCATATTCGCGCGCTTGGGCATCTGCGCCGCGGCGAGAAATCGGATTTTCTAAATCTCGGAACGGGGCACGGTTATTCTGTTCTGGAGGTTGTCGAAAGCGCACGGCAGGTCACCGGGCGCGACATTCGCATTCGCTTCGAGCCTCCTCGCCCGGGCGATCCGCCGCGCCTGGTTGCTGACCCCACGAAAGCGAAGGCCGCTCTCGGCTGGACGCCCGGCAAGTCCGACTTGCGTACCATTATTGCGTCTGCGTGGCAATGGCGGCAAAAACATCCGCACGGTTATGTCTGGTAGCGATCAGGAAGCCCGAGTTCATGGCGAAGAAGCTTTTGGGAATAGACGTCGGCACCGGCGGAACGCGCGCGGTGCTAGTGGACGAGGCCGGGTGCGCACTGAATTCGGCCAACGCGGAACACGCGCCGATGCATTCCCCGCAAATTGGCTGGGCCGAACAGGATCCACACGATTGGTGGCAGGCCGGCTGCCTTGCTGTCAGAGCGTGCCTTGAAAAAAGCGGGACATCTCCGAGCGAGATCGCTGCGGTTGGTCTCACCGGGCAAATGCATGGTCTGGTGCTGCTCGACGCGGCGGGTGACGTCCTGCGCCCTTCGATCATCTGGTGCGACCAGCGCACCGGCCAGCAATGCGAGCAAATCACTGAGCGCATCGGCGCCGAGCGCCTGATCGAACTGACCGCGAACCCGGCGCTGACCAATTTTACGCTGCCGAAAATATGGTGGGTGCAGCAGCACGAGCCCGAAATTTGGTCGCGCGCTCGCACGATTCTGCTGCCGAAGGATTATTTCCGGTTCCGGCTTACGGGCGCTTGTGCGATAGATGTCGCCGAAGCATCCGGTACTCTTTTCTTCGATGTTCCGCAACGCAAATGGTCGAAGCCCATGCTGGAAGCTTCCAGCATCAATGAAAGCTTGCTTCCGGCGCTCTATGAATCTCCCGAAATCAGCGGCACCATTTCAAAGGAAGGTGCCGCCGCGACAGGACTGCTGGCCGGAACTCCGGTCGTCGCCGGTGCAGGGGACCAGGCCGCGGGCGCGGTGGGGATGGGAATCGTGCGGCCGGGCGCGGTGAGCGCGACGATCGGTACCTCGGGAGTTGTGTTTGCGGCGACTAGCCGTCCGGTTCTCGATCCCCGGGGCCGCATCCACACGTTCTGCCACGCGATGCCGGAACGATGGCACGTGATGGGCGTCACGCAGGCGGCCGGACTTTCGTTGCGATGGTTTCGCGATGAATTTGGCACGCGAAACGACAGCACGAGCGCGCGCCCGCACGAAGACCCCTACGAACGATTGACTGCCGAAGCCGCTAAAGCGCCGCCGGGCGCGGATGGATTACTCTGGGCCCCTTACTTGATGGGCGAGCGAACTCCCTATCTTGATCCTTGCGCTCGCGGCGCGCTTGTCGGAATCACCGCGCAACACCATCGCGGGCATGTGGTGCGCGCGATTCTTGAGGGTGTGGCCTTCAGTCTTCGCGATTCATTTGAGATTTTCCGTGAATTGAAAATTCCCGCGCAGTCCGTCCGGCTTGGCGGGGGCGGCGCGCGCAGCGAGTTGTGGCGGCAAATTCAGGCGGATATTTACGGCATGAGCGTCGAGATTGTCGAAGCGGAGGAAGGTCCCGCGTACGGCGCGGCGCTACTTGCCGGAGTGGGGTCGGGGACATGGCCGTCGGTCGAGGGCGCGTGTGATAAGGCGGTGCGTGTTGCGCAGCGTATTTCGCCGGACGCCGCCAGCGCCAGGCACCTGAACCTTCGCTATGCTGTGTACCGTCAAATGTATCCGGCTCTGCGCGGTATTTTTCGCGAGTTGCAAAATTCCTGACGCGGCATTCGCTAGCACCGGCGTATTGAATACCAAGGAGCACGATGGTTACCGACAAGTTTCAACCGACGTCCGAGCATAAATTTTCTTTCGGTTTGTGGACTGTGGGCAATCCCGGGCGGGATCCTTTCGGCGAACCGGTCCGCCCGATTCTTCCACCGGTGGAATTGGCTCAACTGTTGGGCGAAGTTGGCGCGTGGGGCGTCAACTTTCACGACAATGATTTGGTGCCGATCGATGCGACTTTTGCCGAACGCGACCGGATTGTGCGTGATTTCAAGAGGGCTTTGTCCTTGCTCGGCCTCCGCGTTCCTATGGCGACCGTCAACCTGTTCACCAGTCCGGTTTTTCGCGACGGCGCTTTCACCGCCAACGATTCCGCGGTGCGCGCCTACGCCGTGCAAAAGACGATGCGCGCGATGGACCTGGGCGCGGAATTCGGCGCTAAGATTTTCGTTCTCTGGGGAGGACGCGAGGGTGTCGAAACCGATGCTTGCCGGCGTCCTGACGAGGCCATCAAGCGGCTGCGCGAGGCCGTGAACTATCTTTGCGAATATTCTGCTGCTCAGAAATACAACTATCTCTTCGCGCTCGAAGCCAAGCCCAATGAGCCGCGCGGTGATATTTATTTCTCGACGACCGGAGCCTACCTGGGATTCATCGCCACGCTCGATCGTCCGGAAATGGTCGGCGTGAATCCGGAAGTAGCGCACGAGACCATGTCCGGCCTGAATTTCCTGCACGCCGTCGCGCAGGCTCAGGAAGCCGGGAAACTTTTTCACATTGATTTGAACGACCAGGTAGTAGGCCGTTACGACCAGGATTTTCGATTCGGTTCCACGAACCCGAAGCAGGCGTTCTTTCTAGTCCGTTTCCTCGAGGATTCCGGCTACGACGGCCCTCGGCATTTCGACGCGCACGCTTACCGTACCGAAAACTACGACGGCGTAAAAGATTTTGCACGCGGTTGCATGCGCACCTACCTCATCCTCAAAGAAAAGGCTGCGCGATTCAACGCCGATCGCGAAATTCAGGCCATCTTGAAGGAAATAAACGAGCGCGCTGAGAACGTTCCGACCGTTGGCACGTATTCGAAGAAGGGCGCTAAGGAACTGCTCGCATACTCATTCGATCGCGCCGCACTCGCGTCCAAAAAGCTACCCTACGAACGGCTCGACCAATTGACGATGGAAATTCTTTTCGGCGTCCGCTGATTGACGAGTCCGTGCTTGGTAACGAACCAATATTAAGTCGTCTTCAGCCCGTTCGGAACCAGCGGCATCGAACGCAAGCGCACGCCGCTCGCGTCGAATATCGCATTCCCGATAGCGGGGGCGAGTCCTTCGATCGGCGATTCGCCGGCGCCCGCCGACGGAAGGTCTTTGCGATCCAGCAAGACCGCTTCAATCGGCGGAATATCGCTGAATCGCGGCAAGCGATACTTCGAAAAACGCCCATTCAAAATTTGGCCATTTTCGAACTCGATCGCCTCGAAAAGCGCACCGCCTAAGCCCATGATGTTCGCCCCTACCACTTGATTGCGGAGACCGTCAGGATTGACGATCGCGCCACATTCAAACGCGGCGACGATACGCGTTACCTTCACATCGCCTGACGCGCGATCCACGGAAACTTCGGCGCATGTTGCGATATACCCACCCTTATCAAATCCTCCTGCGATCCCGAAGCCTTGTCCCGGTAAAGCTTTTGCGCGGCCCCAATCGAATTTCTGCGCGGCGGCCTTAAAAACGGCCTTCAACCGGTCGTCTTTCAGATTGTGCAGTCGAAATGCAAGCGGGTCCCTGCCAGCCATGTGTGCAAGTTCGTCCATGTGTGACTCGCGCGCGAAGTGATTCGCCGTAGCCGCAAGTCCGCGATAGGATCCCTGCCGCAAAGGCGAACGCGACGGATGAAATTCGATCTTCTGATTCGCAATGTCATAGTAAGTGCGAATCCCGGCGGTGCCGGAATTGTAGTTGTGATACTCCCACGCCGTCACCGTGCCATCAGCGCTCATGCCGCTGGTGATTTCGATTACCCCCGCGGGGCGAAAGTAAGCCCAAGTGAATTCTTCTTCGCGGGTCCACGTGACTTTCACTGGGCGTTTCGCCGCACGCGCCAGCCGCGCCGCCTCGATCGCCGTCTCGCCCGTATGTTTTCCGCCGTAGCCCGAGCCCATATCCGGCATTAGCACGCGAACCTGATCCTCGGAAATGTGGAAAGCACTCGCTAGCTCGGTGCGTACGCCGAAGGGGCGTTGCGTGCCGGTCCACACCGTCAAGCGATCGCCGTTCCACTGAGCCAAAGCTGCGCGCGGCTCGAGCGGGCAGTGCGCGATGTAAGCCACGGTGTAAGTTTGCTGCAGGTGATGGTCGGCGGACTTCATTGCCGTCTCGATGGATCCGCTGTGATAAGGCATCGGATCCCCGTGGTCGCCCTCGGCGTCACGCGGGACCGCGTTCTTTTTCAGATACTCGAACAGTTCTTTGTTCGAGGGCTGCGGATCGGATTTCCAGTCGGCGCGAATTGCGGCGGCAGCGGTTCGCGCGGCTGTGGCGCTCGGCGCCGCCACCCCAATGAAATTTCCGTCGTGGACCACCGTCACGCCCGGAATTTGCTCCGCCGCGTGAGTGTCTACGGAAACCAGCGTGGCATTGAACGCGCTCGGCCGCACCACCTTGCCGTAGAGCATGTCTGGAATTTTTTGGTCGCTGGGATATTGATGTTTTCCCGTTACGAAGTCGCGCCCATCCACTTTGGGCAGTGATTTGCCGGCGACGGTCCATTCGGTGGCGGGCGCCAAGGGATCTTCCGCCGGCAGGGTTTCCGTCAGTTGCTGTCCCTTCACCAGCGCCGCGTATTCCACCGATTTTCTCGTGGCCTGGTCGGTGACTCGCCCGTCGGCGGCCAGCAGCTGTGTACGATCCACTTGCCACTGAGCAGCCGCTAGATTGATGAAAATGTCGCAAGCTGCTGCTGCTGCGCGTCTGAGCTGCAAATTCATCACCGGCGTTGAGAGGCTGCCGAACGTGCCGCGGTCATAAGGCGTCAATTGCGTATCGCCCATCACCATCTGAACCTTGTCAACCGCGACGTGCAGTTCTTCCGCCACGGCTTGGGTCAATGATGTGCGAATGTTTTGCCCCACCTCCACCTTGCCGGTAAATACAGTCACTGAGCCATCCTCGCCGACGTGCAGCCACGCGCTGATTTCTTGGGGCAGAGCTTCACCGGAATGGCGCTGCCCGCCGCCCGATTCCTGCGCTCCGCGCGCGGCCTTTGCGGCGCAGAGAATCAAAACACCCGCGCCGAGATATTTGAAAAATTCGCGGCGGTCGGTTTCGAAGCGATAAGGCGGGGCCTCTCGGAGTTCGTATCGTTCCGGCTCGACCGGGATTTCGAAATTCGGTTTCGCGGTCATTGGCCCGCCCCCTTTTGCATCTTGGCGGCTTTCTGAATCGCTGCCACGATGCGCGGATGCGTTCCGCAGCGGCAGACGTTGCCTTCCATGAAATTCAATATCTCGCTCTCGGAAGGGCTAGCATTTTCGTTCAGCAGCGAGGCGGCGGACATAATCATCCCGGACGTGCAATACGCGCACTGCATCGCAGCCTCGTCGAGAAACGCCTGCTGCAGGGGATGCAGCCGCTCTCCGATCGCCAGTCCTTCTATCGTTGTTATTTTCTTATCTCCGACAGTCCCCATGCGAGTGATGCACGAGCGCCGCGCCGTCCCGTCAATCAGTACGGTACACGCGCCGCATTGCCCCTCGCCGCAACCGTACTTGCTTCCCGTGAGGCCCAGTTGGTCTCGCAACACAAAGAGCAAGCTGTCTTGCGAATCGGCGCTGATATTTCGACTCGTTCCGTTTACATTCAATTGAGTGATGGTCGCCATCCGAACACCTCGTTACCGGAGTGAAAGAATCGGTTTCGGTCGCGCTGAAGAATTACAGCTTACCGCACCGCAAACATTCCTGTCCATTTGCGCGTATTTTGAGATGCAACAGAGAGCCGCGCTGTGCCATTGCCACACGCCACGCTCGGGCAAAACCCCGTTCGCAACTCGCGCACACGCTTGCATCCCGATTCTTGCTTTCTGAATCCTAATAACCGTAAGATAAAGGAGAAGTCGCTGCGGAAAGCGTTGTCACTTTTCGGAACTTCGCGTTGTTTTGCGCCTGTGCATGAAAATTGACCCACAACATGAGGGCCCGCTTGGGCCAAGAGCATCTGATCGCCGGCTTGGCCTGAAAGTAGGCGTACTTGTTTTGCTGGTTGCCATCGCGGGGTTTTCAACGCTCGCAAAAAATAGTCAGTACCTTTCGAGGTCCAATCCAGCTCACTACATCAGTATCTCCAGCAAGATGAAGGTAACCGCGTCGCCGGCGGTGGTTGACCATGCGCCGCTCCGCCACGATGCTCGATTTGTTGCGCCGCAACCGCAAGTCCGCTTGCACCGGGTGGAGCGCGAAGAATTTCCTCCACTGCCTTCGATTGCCGTCACCGTTTCTCTGCAACATCGGTCTCCCCCGGTTTTTCTCGCGTAACGAATTGCTCGTCTTTTTAATCTAAAATTCCAGCCGTAAGCTTTTGGTTCGGGCCCATTTTTCGATTTGTCCAGGGACGAAATCCTGGACGGGAGCCTCCATGAATAGGGAACCATTGCCCTCTGCGTGCCTCGAGGAATTGCGCACGCTAAGCGCTTGCGTCGTGGCCAGTGCCATCGAGACTTTCGGAGTACGCCTTCGCAATAAAGGCTTCACCGATTCCCGGTTGCATTGCATTTTTAAGGAAATCCCCCCGACTGTGGGCTATGCGGCCACGGCCCGCATCCGCAGCGCCGATCCCCCAATGGAGAGCCACAGCTACTACGACCGTGGGGAATGGTGGAATTCTTTGCTGAAAATTCCGCCGCCACGGGTGGTGGTGATTGAAGACCTCGATACATCTCCCGGCCTTGGTGCATTTGTCGGAGAAGTGCATGCGAATATCTTGCGCGCCCTGGGCTGCGTCGCCTTCGTGACAAACGGCGCCGTGCGCGACCTTCCGGAAGTCCATCAAACCGGCTTTCAGTTGTTTGCGGGCAACGTGTCCGTTTCCCATGCGTACAGCCACGTATTCGACTTTGGCCACACTGTCGAAATCGCGGGGCTAGCCGTGAGCCCCGGCGATCTGATCCACGGAGACGTCCACGGAGTGCAAACCGTCCCGCTCGGGATTGCGGAACGCGTCCCCGCGAAAGCGCAGCAAATTCTGCAGCAAAGAAAAGAGCTCATCGCGTGTTGCCAGTCCAACGAATTCTCGCTGCCAAACCTTCGCCGCATGGTTCAGGAGTTGAAATCGTGATCCACAAACCAGCCACTGCTCTTTCATTCTTGGCACTTGCTCTTCTTGGAGGGCTCATCACCGGCTGCGGTAGCTCGCACAATACCGCTGCCGAAGACGCCGCCAAGGCGCCACGCGCAGCCGTGGTGAAGGTGCAGCGCCGCAATCTGGCCAATACTCTGGAGATCGCTTCGGAATTCCTGCCCTTTCAAGAGGTGGACGTCTACGCCAAGGTTTCGGGATATATCCAGAAACTTTACGTGGATTGGGGCACGCACGTAAAACAAGGCCAGCTTCTCGCGGTGCTGGAAATTCCGGAGCTGCAACAACAACTGCAACAAGATGAAGCCTCCGTTCGCCGCAGCGAGCAAGATGTGGCACGCGCGCGGGAGGAACAGAGCCGCGCCGAATCTGCTTACAGCGTCGCGCATGTCACCTACACGCGCTTGGCCGACGTGCAAAAATCGCGGCCGGAACTCGTTGCGCAACAGGAGATAGACGTCGCACAAGGCAAGGACTTGGAAGCGAGCGCCGGTGTGTCCTCCGCCAAAGATGCTTTGGCCGCCGCGGAACAGGCCTTGCTCGCATCGCGAGCTGCGCTCGATAAAGACAAAGCGATGTTTGCATATTCACGCATGACGGCGCCCTTCGATGCTGTCGTAACCCAAATTTACGCGTACACCGGCGCGCTGCTTCCAGCCGGGACCTCCGGGACCAAGGGCGACTCCGCTCTTTGTCACTTATCACAAAATAATCTCCTTCGCCTTGTCATTCCTGTTCCCGAACGGGCCGTGCCGGATATTCACGACGGTCAGGAGCTCGAAGTGGATGTGTCGACGCTTAAGAAAAAATTCGCCGGAAAGATTGTGCGGTTTTCGGACCAGATCGATCCCGCTACGCGCACCATGCACACGGAAGTGAACGTGCCCAACGCGAACTACGAACTGGTGCCCGGAATGTATGCGGCCGTGAAAATCCCGCTGCACTCCGCGCCCAACGTGCTCGCCGTTCCGGTGCAAACGATCTCATTCACAGGCGCTGGACAGGGGGCTGTGCTGGTGGTGAACTCCACCAACCATCTTGAGAGACGCGAAGTGCAGGTGGGCCTGCAGACGGCAACCGACGCCGAAATTCTCTCCGGCCTCAACGAAAACGAGACCGTCGTCTTCGGCGAACAGAATCAGTTCAAAGAAGGCCAATTAGTCTCGCCAAAACTTGTCGAAGTACCCGCCGAAACCCCGGGAACGGAGTAAACCGCAAATGCCAACATTCGCCATTCGCCATCCTTACTTCATCATTGTCGTTTGCCTTTTCGTTTGCGTCCTCGGCGTCACCAGCCTCGCGCAAATGCCCGTGGACATGTTTCCTCCCATCAATATTCCGGTCGTGCTGGTCGCTACTTTCTACAACGGCATGCCGCCCGAGCAGATTGAAGCCGATATCACCGACACGTTCGAGCGTTTCTTCACCCTGGGCAGCGGCATTGACCACATGGAATCGCGCTCGCTGGCCGGCGTCAGTCTGATCAAAATTTATTTCCAACCGGGAAGCGATGCCAATGCCGACGTCACTAACATTTCCAATCTCGCCATGGCCGATTTGCGGCGCCTCCCCGAAGGCACTCTGCCACCCGTGGTGATGAAAGTGGACGCCTCCAGCCTGCCCGTTTGTTTGCTTACGGTCGAAGGGCAGGGTCTCAACGAAACGCAGCTGCACGACTATTTGCAATATCAAATCCGAAATCAGATCGCCGGTGTGCCCGGGGCCACCGTGCCGCCTCCCTACGGCGGGAAATATCGCCAGATCATGGTGTATGTGGATCCCCTGAAATTGCAGGCGCACGAATTGAGTCCCATGGACGTGGTGCGTGCCATGGATGAATCGAACTTGATTCTTCCTGCCGGCGACGTGCGCTTAGGCCCGATGGATTACAACATTTACACCAACGCACAGGTTCCGAACGCGGAAGCGCTGAACCAGGTGCCGCTAAAAACCGAAGGCCAAAAATCGGTTTTCATCTCCGACGTAGGCAAAGCCGTGGACGGCTCCTACCAGCAGTACAACATCGTTCGCGTCAACGGCCAGAAGTCTGTCTATGCACCGATTTTGAAACAGGGCGGTGACACGAACACGATCGTGGTCGTAAATGGAATCAGGAAAGCCATTAAGACGCTCCGAGACATTCCGGCGCAGTTGCACACCCATGTGGTGTTCGACCAGTCGGTATTCGTCAAGCAAGCGATTTCCACCGTGTTGCGCGAGGGCGGCATCGGGTTGTTCCTTACCGCTGTGATGATTCTGTTGTTCCTGGGAAGCATGCGCGCCACGGCCGCGGTTTTTCTCTCGATCCCTCTCTCCGTGATGATCACGTTTTTCGTTCTGCACTCTGCCGATAAGACCATCAACAGCATGGTCCTCAGCGGACTGGCGCTGGCTTTCTCCCGTTTGATCGATGACTCGGTGGTAGTCATCGAAAACATTTACCGTCACATCGAACTGGGCGAAGATCCCAAAGTAGCCGCCGTAAAGGGCGCGAACGAAGTGGCCCTCGCCGTGCTGGCAATCATGCTGGTAGCCGTGGTGGTCTTCTTTCCGGTCACACTTCTGTTCGGTGTCAGTAAGTACCTGTTTACGGCATTGGCGCTGGGGGTTGTCCTCGCGCTTTTCGCCTCTTACTTCGACGCCGTCACGGTTGTCCCGCTGTTCTGCGCATACTTCTTGAAGCCAGCTCACGAACATGCGGCCAGCACGGGCACCGCCGCGCCTAAGAAATCCTGGGGCGCCCGATTCCATGCGAATTTCAACGCCAAATTCGAAAGGATGCTGGATGTCTATGAGAAATACGTAAATAAAACACTCGATCGTCCCCGCGAAGCGCTCTTTTTGTTTGCTGGAATTTTCCTCGTTACCTTACTTCTCATTCCATTCGTCGGCGTCGCGTTTTTCCCGCGCTCCGACGCCGGCCAATTTGTCATCAATGTGAAAGCGCCGACCGGATCGCGCATCGAAGTCACCAATGACTACATCAAGCAGGTGGAAGGCATCGTGCACGAAGTGGTTAAGCCAGAGGATTTGAACACGGTGGTCTCCAACATCGGCGTCATGGCCGATCTCTCCTCGTTATTCACGCCGAATTCCGGCATGCACACCGCCTTCGTGCAGGTGGGGCTCAAGGAAGAGCACAAGGTCAGCAGTTTTGTTTACATGGATGAAGTCCGCCGCCGCATCGACATGGAGCTCCCTCAATTGCGCACCTATTTTCAGTCCGGCGGTTTGGTGGACGCCGTCCTCAATCAGGGCATGCCCGCTCCCATTGACGTCCAAGTAAGCGGCATGGATCTGAAAGCGGATGATCGCGTGGCGCAAGATTTGGCGCGCGAGATCAAAGCCGCGCCGGGAGTTTCCGACGTTTACATCCCCCAGGACATGGACTATCCCGCGCTCACAGTCAACGTGAATCGCGAACGGGCTGCCGAGCTGGGCCTCAGTCCCAAGGAAGTGATCGACAACCTGATTACCGCGCTGACCTCGGATGTGATGATCGCTCCCAGCTATTGGGTGGATCCCAAGAATGGCAACAATTATTTCGTCACCGTGCAGTATCCGGAAAACCAGGTGAAATCCATCGAAGACCTGAAAGCGATGCCGCTGCGCGCACCAAACCTGAAGATGCCGACGTACCTCAATCAGGTCGCCGACGTCGTCCCCCTTCAAACGCCCACGGAAGTGGATCACTACCAATTGCAGCGCACGATTGACGTCTATGTTGCGCCCACGGGCGAAGATATCGGCGGGCCACAGCGGGAAATCTCGCGCATCGTTGACCACACGCATTTGCCGCCCAACACCCGGGTTGATATTCGCGGCCTCGTGCTGACGATGCAGTCCTCATTCAAGAGTTTCGGCCTTGGACTTTTCCTCGCTGTCTTGCTGGTCTATCTCATTCTCGTCGCACAATTTTCTTCTTTTGTCGATCCGTTTTTGATCGTACTGGCGGTCCCTACGGGAATCATCGGCGTGATCCTTACGCTCGTCCTCACCGGCACCACGCTGAACATTCAGTCGCTGATGGGCATCGTAATGCTTCAGGGCATGGTCGTCTCGAACAGCATCTTGATTGTTGATTTCGCCAATGTGCTGCGCGGCGAAGGCCACAATCTGCGCGAAGCCGTGGTCCATTCCTGCCGCATCCGCCTGCGCCCCATTTTGATGACGTCGCTTGCCACCGTCGTCGGGCTCTTGCCGATGGCTTTCAAACTCGAAACCGGCAGCGAAGCCTACGCGCCGCTCGCGCGCGTGATTATCGGCGGGCTGCTCACCTCGATCGTTCTCACCATTTTCGTCGTTCCTGCGGCCTACCTTTTGATGTACCGCCGCCGCGCGGAAGCGTCCGCGTCCCTAATTGCCGAGGAGGCTCACTAATGCGTTGCCGAATCCCATGGACCTTCATGATTCTGTTGCTTTCGACGGTCGCGGTTGCCGCCACGCCAACCTCTGCGCAAATGCAGGTTGCTATGCAGGCACAATCCTCCCAGCAAGCGCCGCCGCCCGCTGCGGCGCAGAGCCTGACGTTGCAGGAAGCGGAGAAAATTGCGATTCAAAATCACCCACAGATTCAAGCGGCGTCTTATCTCGCAGCCGCAGCGAAGGCCCAGGTGACCGAAGCTCGCTCGGACTATTATCCGCACGCGTACGGCAGTGTTACCGGCGTGAAGGCCGAAAATAACAGCCGGGTTGCCGCCGGCGCGCTGAACAATCCGATCATCTTCAGTCGCTTCGCGGATGGCGTGACCGTCCAACAGCTCGTCACCGATTTCGGGCGCACTCACGAACTGGTGAAAAGCTCGGAGCTTCACGCCAAGGCGCAAGAGGAAAATGTCACCACCACGCGAGCCGACGTCCTGCTGCAGGTGGACGCCGCCTACTACGGCGTGCTGAAGGCACAGGCGGTGCTCGAAGTCGCTCAGGAAACAGTGAAGGATCGCCAGCTCGTTTCCGATCAAATCACCGCGCTGGAAAAAAATAAATTGAAGTCCGGTCTCGATGTCAGTTTCGCGAACGTGGACCTCGCCCAGGCGCAATTGCTGCTCGTGCAGGCGCAAAATGATCTGCAAGCTTCGTTTGCGGAACTTTCCGCCGCGCTAGGCTATTCCGATCAGCGAACATTCCAACTCGCGGAGCAGCCATTGCCGCCCGCGCCGCCCGCGGATCTTCCGACCCTGATCGCGCAGGCCATCGGGAACCGTCCGGAACTCGTCAGCCGCCGGCTGGAGGTGAATTCCGCGCAGAGCTATGCCACTGCCGAGCGCGATCTGTGGTTTCCGACGCTCAGTGCGGTGGGCACTGCGGGGCTCACGCCATACCGCCAGGACACTCTTGCATCGCGCTACGCCGCGGCCGGATTCAACGTGAACATTCCGATCTTCAATGGCCGACAGTTCAACGCGCTCCACGCCGAAGCTACCGCGGAAGCAAACGCCCAGCAGCAATATCTTCGTGATTTGCAGGATGCGATTGTGCGCGACGTGCGCAAGGCCTGGCTCAACGCGAACTCCGGCTACCAGCGTCTCGCGCTTACCGATCAGCTTCTCAATCAGGCAAACCAGGCGCTCAACTTAGCTCAGGCACGCTACAAACTCGGTTTGAGCTCGATCATCGAGTTAAGCCAGTCGCAATTGAACGAAACCCAAGCGGAAATCGCGCAGGCCAGCGCCAAATACGATTACGCAGCGCAATTGTCGGCGCTGAACTACCAAATCGGCGCGCTGCAATAGCAGAAAGAGGCTGATCATCCAGAGCAGCCGCAGGAGAGCAACCTCTTTTGGGTACCATTAATTGACCGGCTTCACCGACTCCATAAGTCCGAAAAATCCCTCCGCCAGCGTCGGATGAATGTACACCGCTCCCTTCAGCACGGTGTAAGGCGCGCCAGCCAAAATCATCGCGCCTAAAATCTGCACCAGCTCGCCACCCTCGCTACCCAGAATTGCCGCGCCCAGAATCCGATCATTCTCGCCGTCCACAATAACCTTCATCAGGCCAACGGTTTCGTCGCGTTCGATCGCCCGAGCGACATTCGCCATTGGGTAAGTTCCCATTTTGAATTTTCGCCCCGAAGTCCGCGCATCTTGTTCGGTGATCCCCACGCGCCCCAATGGGGGGTCGGTGAAAAGCGCATAAGGAAGGTAACGATGTTCGATGGTCAGGTTTTTCCCTTCGATCAAGTTCGCGTAAACGATCTGGTAATCATTGTAGGAAATATGAGTGAACGCTGGGCCGCCTTTCACGTCACCCATAGCCCAAATTCCTGCCGCGCTCGTTTCCATCCGCCCGTTCACTTTAATATAGCCGCGCGCGTCGATTGCGATGCCCGCCTTGTCGAGCCCCAGATCGTCGGTGTTCGGCTTGCGGCCGGTCGCCACTAGTAGGTGTGACCCCGAAATTGTCTTCGCTCCTTGTTTTGTCTCATACGCCAGCGCAATTTCGCCGCTGCGATTTTCGACCCGCGTCGTCGTCCCACCGAGGGCGAACTCCACGCCTTCTGCTTCCAAGGCCTTCTGCAGTTCCTGCGTGATATCAAGGTCCTCACGGGGCAAGATCCTCTCGCTCTTATGAATAATCGTCACGCGGCTGCCGAAGCGCCGGAACATTTGCCCGAATTCGAGCCCGATATATCCGCCGCCGAGCACCAGCAAATGCTGGGGTATGTCCAACAACTCCATAACGGACGCATTGGTCAGGAAAGGAACCGCATCCATCCCAGGAATCTTTGGGATCTCCGGACGCGTGCCGGTATCAATAAAGATTTTCTCGCTTTCAAAGGTTTGGCCGCCTGCTTCCACCCGATGCGGGCCCGTGAATCTGCCATGCGCGCGAACCAGCGTGATATTCGGTTTCGCGTCGATGCGCCTCTGAATCGCGTCGCGGAAACCCTGAACGACTTTGTTCTTCCGCGCCACCACGGCCGGAAGTTCCACGCTCACGTCATTGGAGTGGACGCCCCAGCGCGCTGCGTTCCGCGCGTAGTGCGCCACCTGCGCCGAGGCCACCATCGTCTTCGTCGGAGTGCAGCCCGTATTGATGCATGACCCGCCCAGCTGCGCGCGTTCGATAAACGCAACTTTCCATCCAAGGTCCGCCAGCGCATAAGAGAGCGGCTTACCCGCTTGCCCCGACCCGATCACAATCGCATCGAATTTCATCTCGTTCACCCGAAGGACAGCGCCATCAGTTTACCCCGCCCGCGTTGATTTGGCGGCGGCCAAGGAAACTTCGCTGAAAATTTAACGCCGCATTCAACGGCGTCGCATCTAAAATTTACAAATGGCCAGGGGATGGGAAAGCAAAGCGGTGGAAGGACAGGTCCAGGAATTTCAGTCCAAAGAAGATCGTCAAACGAAGAAGCAGCTTACGGAAGTTCAAATCGAAACGCGACGTCAGACGCAGGTGCTTCTGCTCGCCCGCGCCCGCGTTGAAAAGCAATTGCAGTCCAACCAGGATCCGCGCTATCGCGAACAGCTCACCCGCGCCTTGGCCGACCTCGACGCCCAACTGGCCACGCTATCCAGCGACGTGAAGTGAACGGCACAAATCGCTCGTCCAGCCTCAAGGCTCGCTCTGCTAACATATACTGGATTGAAGCTAGCGGAGCTTCCATGGCACTCCAATCCCACCAGGCGCTGGCCGAGATTCGCGACACCCTGCTCGAAACCTACGCCTGCAACGACGCGATGAACCAGGTCATCCTTTCAAGTCTTGACCCTCGGGTGTGGCGCGCCCAGCCGCCCGGACAAAAAGGTAGTGGCCGGACGATCGCGGCCATCTTCGCCCATCTGCACAACGTGCGTCTTTCGTGGCTAAAGCATTCCGCTTCGCATCTGAAATGTCCTCCGCCACTCGATCCCGACCGCTGCACCATGAAGCAGGCTGCCGCCGCGCATAGGAAAAGCGCCGCGCAGTGCTTACGAATGTTGACAGATGCTCTCTCGGCCGATCCAAAGCGCCGCGTTGCAAAGTTCTCTCGCGACGGTTACGCGCCGATATGGCCCGCCGGTGGGACCATGTTTGCCTACATGTTCTCGCACGAAGCGCATCATCGCGGCCAGATTTTAATGCTGGCCCATCAGGCCGGCTATCGTATCCTCCACGATACTCCCGGCGTCTGGCACTGGGAGAAGCTATGGAAACAATCCGGCCTTACCACGCGCCCGCGCTGAGTGGAACCTCTTACAAAGCAATCACCATGAATTTGCGCGAGTCTCTAAGTTATGATTTGAGTTAAGAGAGCCAGGCATGCCGCGGAACAATGCCACTTCAGAAACGGTAAAAACGCGTTGCTGCATCGCGGGCGGAGGCCCGGCCGGGATGATCTCTGGATTTCTGCTGGCTCGCGCGGGAGTGGATGTCGTTGTGCTCGAAAAACACGCCGATTTCCTCCGCGATTTCCGCGGCGACACGATTCACCCTTCTACTCTGGAATTGATGTACGAGTTGGCAATCCTGCAAGATTTCCTGCAGCGTCCTCATCAGCAAGTGCTGCAGATCGGAGCTCAAATCGAGGACGAAGTGGTCACGATCGCCGATTTGTCTCACCTCCCTACGCATTGCAAATTCGTAGCCCTCATGCCTCAGTGGGATTTCCTGAATTTCATTGTCGAAAAGGCGAAGGCCTATCCGACCTTTCATTTGCGAATGGAGTCCGAGGTCACCGAACTGATTGAAGAGAACGGGAACATCGTCGGCGTTCATGCGAAGACGCCCGGTGGAGATATCGAAGTCCGGGCGCGGCTGATCATAGGAGCCGATGGGCGCCATTCCATTGTTCGCCAGAAAGCCGGGTTCAAAGTAATTGATCTTGGCGCGCCGATTGACGTGCTTTGGATGCGTGTTTCGCGGAAGGCGACTGACTCGCAAGAAACACTCGGCCGCTTCCATGCGGGCAAGATTTTGGTCACCCTCAACAGAGGTGATTATTGGCAGTGCGCGTACGTGATTCCCAAAGGGGCTTTTGAGACCGTCAAGCAAAAGGGCCTGCGGGCGTTTCGCGATGATCTTGCTACCATGGCCCCGTTCCTGGGCGAACGCACAACCGAATTGAAGGATTGGAACGATGTCAAATTGTTGTCCGTTGCGGTGGATCGTTTGCAGCAGTGGTGGCGCACGGGGCTTCTGTGCATCGGAGACTCCGCCCACGCGATGTCGCCCGTCGGGGGTGTCGGCATTAATCTTGCGATTCAGGACGCAGTGGCCGCCGCGAATCTACTGGCGAATCCACTGGTGCGGGATGTTGTGACAGACGAACTGCTCGCGAAGGTTCAAGAGCGCCGTGAATTTCCGACGCGCATGACGCAGCGCATCCAGATTTTTGCTCACCAGCGGTTTCTCAGTCCGGCCCTGGCACACCAAGCGCCCTCTCGAGAGCTGCCGCTGGCACTGAAGCTATTGCGACAATTTCCCGTATTGCGCCGCATTCCCGCCCGCGCGATCGGACTTGGGTTTCGGCCCGAGCATGTGCACACGGCGCGAGCGGCTAATCTCGCGGCCGCCCCGGATCAGGGTCCTCGATGAATACCACGCCCACGCCGTTTTGATTTTTCTCGCGGCCCAGTTCGAAGTGCACCACCGTCCCGCGTAGAGACAGCATGCTTGATCGCGTCGGATCTCCGGACGCCTCAATGACGACGCGCACCTCCGACTGCAATCGCGGCCGGCTGCTCACGGCCAGGTAAGCGCCCTGCAAACTCAAATCGCGCACTGTGGCTTTCTCTTCAAATGGCTTTCCGTCTTCGGTCTGCCCGCTGATCGTGGCCGCAAAACGCAGCCGCCGCCGCAATCCCATCCGCGTTTCGCGTATGGCCACCTTCACGCCGCGCTCGCTTAACGTGATGGACATGCCTTCGGTCGCTGCCCACGTGGCGGGAAATTCTTGCCGTGCCGCCGAGAGGAATCCGTCCACGGTTTTGTCTGAGGAATCAGGATCGTGGTGAAACAAGATCAGATTGCGTACTTTTGCCTCGCGCGCAATCTTCACGCCCTCGAGCCAGCTTGAATGGCCCCAGCCCTTCCGGTCCGACGCCAGCTGTTCGGGCGAATATTGCGCGTCATAAACCAACACATCAGCATGGTGCGCCAGATGCCGCAGGTTTTGGTCGCATTCCGGAACGCCCGGTTCATTGTCCGTCGCGTAGACAATCGAGCCGCCGGTAGTGTCAATTCTGTACGCAAGACAGCCTTGCGGATGGTTCAGGGAGCAGGTGGAAATCCGCGTTCCATTCACTTCCCATTTTTCGCCGTTGCTCACCTCACGGAATTCGCGAGCGGCAGTCATCATCGTTACGTCCACAGGGAAGTAAGGAGTCGCCAATTGCGCTGCAAACACCTGTTCCAGGCTATTGGGCCCCAGGAATTTCGATTGAAAACTGTAAAATTGAAAGCGGTTCTGCGATTCGAAAAACGGGTGGAAAAACGGAATTCCTTGAATGTGGTCCCAGTGGTAATGGGTTACAAGGATGTGCGCCTCAATCCCCATCCCGCGCTGCGCCTCGGTCAGGGAATTTCCCAGCGTTCGCAGTCCCGTCCCGCAATCGAGAATGAATTTTGTTCCGTCCGGTGCGGTTAATTCCAAGCAAGGTGTATTACCGCCGTAGCGCCATGTGTCGCGCTCGAGCGTCGGCGTAGAGCCGCGCACTCCCCAGAACACCAGTTTGGCAACTTGGTGCGTCATCGCCGGGCGAAGCGTGACGTTCCCCGCCGCCCGCGCTCCCTCTGAGAGTTGAAGGCCACGAAACTGTGTCATGGTAGGCGGGTGCGGCAAGGTAAGTCAATTGTGTTTCCCGCCGCGTGTTCGTTCCCGCATGAAATCCGCGAAGAGCAAATCGCCGCGAAGCTGTTGCCAGGTCCTCGTGAATCCTCGCTGTCCGTGCAAGCGAATCACGGTTAAAATCCAACTGATGCACGACCATTCGCAGGGCGCCTCCCAACATGCCCATGCTGGCCAAGACCACGCTCACGGCCACAGCCACGGACTCGGCGGACATTCGCACGTGTCTCTTCCAGCCGAAGGCATGACCGTCGCGCTGGGGGTAGCCATTGTCGCCACGTTTGCGCTGGTCGCTGTCGAGCTCATCGCCGGCTACGCGGGCCGTTCAATCGCTCTCGTCAGCGACGGAGTTCACAACCTCACCGACGTGCCCACGTTAGTGCTTTCGTGGCTTGCGATGCGCTGGGCTATGAAGCCTCCGACGCCGGAAAAAACGTACGGCTATCATCGCGCGGGAATCCTCGCGGCATTTGTCAACGCCGTACTCCTATCCTTGGTTTCGCTCGGGCTACTGTATGAATCCGTCATGCGCTTGCGGAATCCAGTTGAGGTGAAGACAGGCCTGATGCTCTGGGTGTCGGTTTTCGCTCTGATCATCAATGGTGGAATTACGCTCGCCGTTCACAGCGGCCGCCGCGACCTGAATGTACGCAGCGTCTGGATTCACAATCTAGGAGACGCGCTTTCGAACGTGGCCATCGTGCTTGGCGCGCTCGCGATTCGATACACGGGCGCGGCTTGGGTGGATCCGCTCATTGGCCTCGCCATCGGCGGGATGGTTCTGCGGTCGGGGATTGGGATTTTGCGCGAAAGCTCGCACATCCTGCTGGAAGGTCTGCCTCGCGACATCGAACTTGAAGCAGTCGCACGCGCGCTACTTCGCGTCGAAGGCATCCAGGAAGTTCACGACATTCATATCTGGACGCTCGGCACCGACCTCAACGCACTCTCCTGCCACATCCGCATCCCCGACATGCACATGGAGGAAAGCGAAAAGGTTCTGACGCAAGTGCGCCAGATCCTAGGCCGCGAATTTCAAATCAGTCACACCACGATCCAATTCGAACGCGCAGGGCTCCCCGCCCATGCCGGCCTTTACATGCCCGAACCAATGCAACGCACGGAAGACTAAAGATTTTGCTCCGGATTTTTTGTTACACTTTGCGACGGAGAGTAATGCTTAAAGCGGCAGCTGCAAAGGCGTCCCGCGCTCCTGGTTCACGCGTTCTGTGGAATTGCTGTCGATATCACGCACCGCCACGGTGCGGCGTCCGCCATCGGGCGTAATGTAGATAATTTTATCTTGCGCGCGCGTGAAGGCCAGCGCATCCACCTGCGTTCCGTCGCGCATTACCAGCGTGAACGACCCCACGTCCGGCAGCGGAGCAGCTCCCTGCGGTTCCGGCGCTGGGGCGGAATTTACGTCGGCGCGAGCGTCGCGCGGTTCATCGTCGGGCGGCTGTTGCTGTTGGTCATCCGCCTGCTGCCCCTCGATGCTTTCTTGACCGTCCGCGCCTTCCGGCTGGCCCTCGGCGTCGTCAACGAGCCCAGGGCCCGCATACCAATAGCCGCCGCCCGTCAGGAAATAGAAACCGGGATTCGTCCCTTTTGGTTGGCGCGGGCGGTGATGATGATTACCTACTCCAACCCCGCTACTATGCGGCTCTCGAATGCCCATGGTTGGGCTTCCCGGCATGCCCGAGGCGCGATACGGCGTCTGCACTCCGTATGCACTAAACGGATTGGCAGCATGAGGCCGGGCAACGGATGGACCATTTGCCACAGGAACAGAAGACACGCTACGGATATTTCCAGCATGAGGTGCAACACCAGCAAAAGACATGCCGCCGGAGGGAGCAGCAGCCCGGCCGCCTCCACCCATACCTCCCCGCTGCGCTTGAACGCCCGCGGGAACCGCCAGCAGCGCGACTGCGAACAGCCCGGCTAGCAATTTGGGTTTCATGGCCTCTCCCTGCCCTACACCTATGAGACGCCCCAAAACACTCTGCGGTTGCTGCTACTTTACACCCGTTTACAAGCGCATGTCCTAGACCCGCAAATGAAACCGCGAAACGAATCTTCCGTCCCGCGAGTGCTTCCGCGAACTATTCCGCTTAAGCGGTGTCTAACCAGCGTGGTATATCTCGCACATTCGGTGTTCTGTGGCCAATCGCCGCAAGCCGCCCGGAAATTGGACCTTTGCTTTTCCCTGTCGCCGGGATGTGCTATAAACGTCCGTCCGAAGGACTACTAGAAATGGGACAGGCGGAAGCCGCTTTTCCATCAGCGCAGTTAGCAGAGCCGAACGCGATCGGTCGCGCGGTTCAGCCGGACCCGGCACAGGCTTCACAGTATTGCCCGCGATGTTCGGCTCGACTGGAGCCGCTGAAGTGCAAGATGATCTGCACGTCTTGCGGGTATTACATGTCCTGCTCGGATTTTTACTGACGAGAAAGCTCGCCGCCGCAGGGCAGTGGCTTCTCATGTACTCTAATTCCAAATATCGTTTCGAATTTTCCAGGAGGCGCGAACGTGGCACTGAGAATGGTTGATAACGAAGTGAACGGCGTAACCGTGCTCGAAATCGAAGGGCGTATCGTGCTGGGCGAAGAGAGCAACGCGTTCCGCGAGAAGGTGAAGAGCCTGCTAGCGGCGGGCAAGAAAAAGATTGTGCTGAATCTCGCGCAAGTCGGCTACATAGACAGCGCCGGACTCGGAACGCTGGTGGCCACCTTCCACAGCGCCCGCTCGCAAGGCGCCGTCCTGAAGCTCGCCAACCTCGGTTCGAAATTCAAGGAAGTGCTGCAGGTCACGAAGCTCATGACCGTGTTCGACACTTACGACAGCGAGACGGCGGCGATCCAGAGCTTCGCAAAGAGTGCGTCGTAATTCTGGCGGCGACTCTGCTTTTTTGATCGGGAATGTGGGGCGGGTCTGTGACCCGCTCTGCTCGCCCGCTGCGGAAGTCACCACGCCGAACCCTCAATCACTTTCTACGTGCCGCTCCGTGCGTCTGCTTGGCCTTCGACGCGTCCTTCCACTTTGTAAATGGCAATCCCGCTCAATAATTTAGGGTAAAAGTCCGTGGATTTTTGCGGCAGCACTTCGCCACCCAGCGCGATATCGGCGACCTGTTGCACGCGCACCGGGTTCAGCAAGCACGCGAGCTGCGCTTCGCCGCGATCGACAGCCGCGAGGGCGGCTTCCATTTCGCGCTCGTAGCCTACGTTTTTCTCTGCCGTTACTGCTTCCGCGTTGATCTCCAACCCTTTCTCGATAATCAGCCGGTGTAACAACACAACATCCAAGCCGCGCTGCGCCTCGGACACATCCGGCAGCATGGCTTCCAGGTCTGCATCGCGCCGCAACAAGAACAAATAGAAAGCCCCGCCGCCGGGATAAATTCCGATCGCGCGCCGGCCGTGGTTCACGCCCTCCAGGTCTTTGCGAAATTCCGCGAAAGCGGTGCCGCGCTCTTCGGGATTTTGAAACGGGTAGGAATACCAATCGAAAGCCTGGGCGACACCTTGGCGAAACTTGTCGAAATCGAAATCTCCGACGTTGCGGATCAGGCGATGGGTCGGCAGGATGGTGAGGCCCTTCGAATGTGAGTTGATGAAGGTCATCATAGCGAATTCGGCCGCGGCGTACGGGTCGTTCACACCATCGCGGACGCGAGATTCGTTGCGGTAGTGCAAGGCGGTCTCGTAGCGGTGATGGCCGTCGGCGATGATCAATCGCTTCTCGGCCATTGCGCTTTGAATTCTGCGGATGTTCGCAACGTCGGTGACGGGCCAGAGCCGGTGCGTTACTCCGTATTCGTCGCGCATTTCATTGGGCGCGGGCTGCTTCGCGATTTCTTCAAGCAAATTGTCAACGCGCCGTGCGGGATCGTCGTACAGCATGAAAAGCTGGCCGGTTTGCGCGTGCGTGTTGCGCAGCAGCTCGATGCGGTCGGCCTTCGGCGCGGAAAGCGTGCGCTCGTGGCGGAAAACCACGTGCGCGTCGTAATCCTCCACGCGGCCCAGCGCGATAAATCCGATGCGCACCTTGCGCGTGTGCGTCCCGGGGACGAAATATTCTTGCGAATAGACGTAAACGGCCGGTGCCGCGTCTTGCACCAGGACTTTCTCAGCGATCCATTCCTTGATCTTATTTCCGGCGCGCGTGTAGACGTTATTTTCGGGCGTGTCTCCCGCGCTCGTACGCCCTTTTTCGATGGCGATCAGGTTGTAAGGGCTTGCGGCGTAGTACTGCTCCTGCATCGCCGGGGTAATCTTGTCGTAAGGCTGGGTGAGGGCTTTTTCCAGCGGGACGCGGTTGGTGTCGTAACGGAAGGCGCGAAAAGGTTGAATTTCAGCCATGTGGGCCTCGGGTGGCAGTTGGCGCAAAACGAGAAACCGTCATTGTAGCAGAGAGACCCATAATTCGTTGATTGCTGGCAGTTGAAAGGTGACAGTCGAAAGTTGAAAGGCGGGCGGACCACAATGGAGAGGCAAAGTGGTTGAAAGTTCGCGATGGAAGCGGAGTGGGCGTGCCCCAGAATGCCGCCCGCGTGACACTGCTCTTGTTACATATATGCTCAACCCTGTTCGATGTGTTGAACGTGGATCTCGCTATTGGCGACGTCCAGCGTGCCAATCACCTTCACTTGTTTGCCTTCGAATCCGGCGACCGCTTTTTGGTCAACATCCAACTGATACCAGCGTTTCTCGTGTTCGTCTCTCAAGACGAACCGACCCCCATTCATCCAGATGGTCCCGGTGAAGACTTTGGTTTCAGCCTTATCATTCGGCTGAGCGTGGATCGTTGACTGCTGGGTCCGACCGGCGATAGCGTGTTGTGAGTCTGAATTTGCAAGCGGAGTAACGGCTCCGCAGACGACGGTCATCATTGCGACATTCAGAAAAACACTTGTTCGGTTCATGCGTCACCTCAAATCATGACTCGGGCTGGATGATTGCAAGGCTCAGCTGGCCAAACACACAATAGTGGCTTGGAGCATGCGTGTCGGCGCAGCTGTTGCGGGGCCGAATGGCGTTCAGGGGCGGTAAGGCGCACTTCACCGTCCGTTGGCGACGCGGAGCGATTACTCTCGTCAATTCAATCGGTTGGAGCGTGTCCGGCGGCTGAATTGCTGGTCTGGCGGCAAGAATTTGCCGGGTATTTTGTTCAGCGATAAGGGCAAAATATTCCGCCGGCAGTACTGGAACGTGGGGTGCTCATGAAATGAATACTGTGGCGCTTGCTGAGTGGATTGCAATTTGACGAAAGGTGGAGAGGCCAACAGGGCGGCGGTCTGCGAACCGCCCTTACACGAGCGAAGAGGCGGGTTCTTGCCGTTTTCGTTGCGGCCTTGGGTGACATTGACGCAGGTGCCGCATAAAATGAATTGTTGCTGTTGCTGATATGAGATTTCGCGAGGGGTTCGGGTAGGGATGTCCACTCATCACAAGCAGTTTGCGAGTGTGCGCGTGCTGATTTTCGATTTGGACGGCACTTTGATTGATTCCAAGCTCGATCTGGCGCACTCGGTGAATGCGATGCTGGCGCACATGGGGCGCGAGGCGCATGTTCACGAGACGATTTTCAGTTTCATTGGCGATGGGGCGGCGATGCTGGTGCGCAGAGCGCTGGGTGAAGGCGCGAGCGAAGCGGAAGTTGCCAGGGGGCTGGATTATTTTCTGAGCTACTATCGCGCACACATGTTGGATAACACTGTCGCGTATCCGGGCGTACGCGAAACGCTGGCCGAATTGGCGGGACCTTCGATTGACCATGCGACGGGTCTGGCGCGGTCGATGGCTGTGCTCACGAATAAGCCTGTCGTTTTCAGCCGCGCGATACTGGATGGATTGGGGCTGGGGCAGTATTTTCGATTTGTGTATGGCGGGAATAGTTTCGAGCGGAAGAAGCCCGATCCGATGGGCGTGGAAGTTTTGTTGCGCGACCTGCAGTCCCCGCCGCGCGAGGCGATGATGATCGGGGATTCCGATGTGGACATTAAGACGGCGCGCAATGCGGGGATTTTTGCTTGCGGAGTGAGTTATGGGTTTGGGCTCGAGAGTTTGCGCGCACATCCGCCCGACCTGATGCTTGACAGCCTCGCGGAGCTTCCGGCGCACTTGGACGGCCACAGCCGCAACGAGTGAAGGCGGTCCGAAGACCGCCCGTTCGAAATCTCTGCCGCCGAGGTGTGCCCATCGAATCGCGCCGCAGATTCGCGAAGTTGGCGTTCGCTATCCTGGTGATCCTGACGGCTGGAAGTTTTCTGCCTGGAAATCCCCTGACACCTTCCATTTCAAACGTTCCGCAGGCTGCGGAGCCTGCGATGCCTTTTCGTGTGGGCGAAATCCTGAACTATCGTCTGGAGTGGGCTGCGTTCTCGAATGCTGCTTCGGTCGAGACTGTCGTTGTCGAACGGCGGAATCTTTTTGGGTGGCAGACTTGGCATTTTCGCGCTTCGGTGCACTCACGAGCGCCTTTGCGCACACTTTTCGAAGTGGATGACCAATTCGATTCGTATACCGACGCCGCGACTCTCGAAAGCCGTCAATATGAAATGTATCTGAACGAAATGGGGAAGAAGCAGGACGAAGTGCTGCATCTCATTGCGGTTGGGCAATCGCCCCGGGGGAACGTTGCGCCGGTGATGGTGCAGCCCGGGACTCGGGATCCGTTGGACGCTTTTTATGTTTTGCGCGAGACGGATTGGAAGCGCACGCCGGAAGTGCGAGTTCCTTTGTATGACGGTAGCGACTTGTATGAGATGCGCGCGCATCGGGAGGTTTCCATGGAAACAGTGGCGATTACGAATGGAAATTTTCAGGCGACCAAGATTGCGATTCATCTTTTCATGCATGGCAAGGAAGTGCCGGAGACGAATTTTTCCGTTTGGCTGGCGCGCGACGCCGCGCGGACGCCTGTTTTGATTCTCGCGGAAATGCCATACGGCAATGTGCGGGCGGAATTGACGGCGATCGCCAAATGATTTGGGCCAGCGAACGGGCCGGAGGGCGATGGAACTTCAGCGGCTACAGCCGCCCGAATCTACAAACCTCATGTCGCGTGGGTAAAGCCACGACCCACAAAAGACCGCCCATCAACGGACACCACGTTCAATCGAAGCAAGGGCCGGCGAGACGCCCGCGTACCAAGGCACGGCTGAAAGCCAAGACACGGAAAGATTCTCGAGCGTTCAATGAAGCAGGACGAAAGCGCAGGTTAGTCTTCTGGAACGACCCAGTCGTCGGGAGGGAAGTCGATTTGCCAGAAGCTGGGCGAAGGTTTTACGAACTCGATGCCCATCTGGGCTTTGCCTGCCTGTTCGCTTCCGACGTACACAACGCGGCATTCGCGCTTACTTTGTGTGGCCTTATTGGCGACGGTAATTTCCTGGGCGGCGGCCACGCGAGCTGCGAGGGAAATCAGCGCGCCATGCGCGTTGACCACGAGAGTCCGCGTTTCCTCGTCAAACTCCTGATTCGCGGTCGTTTTGCCCTTCACTGTGATCGGTACGCTGAGCAGGACACGCATGCTGCGGCGCCGGCCGGGATCGGTGATGA